>OGDF01002205.1_pt1 | contig 26965 bp, 23 predicted proteins | sample 1570141 | NCBI WGS metagenome assembly OGDF01 (sample SAMEA4370581, study PRJEB24528) | human gut metagenome | reverse complement strand
ATACACTTTTGTTTTAGGCATCCAAAAGTGTCAAGTTTTTTTAGGGTAAGTCAGTAGAAAAGCTCCGCTCTACTATTGACATGTTGAGCCGTTATCGTGGTATTCCATCTAACGCATGGCTTGAAGAGGTAATATCAAACCTCGAATACAGATTTGGTGTTAAGGCAAACTCAGAGAATGTCGTTGCATTTGAACAGAACGAACAAATGAAGGGATTGGAGTTCTTGTCTGATTTGATTGATGCAGCTATAGCACATAAGCCGCTCATGATTCATTATCGTACATATGCTGGCAAGGAGAAGGAGTCGGTTCTTCACCCTTACCATGTAAAGCAGTACAATAATCGTTGGTTCTTGTTTGGCTTGGAGGAAACTTCTCATGGTAACAGAATCGCAAACCGTCCACTCGACCGTATCGTTAAGTTCTCACATGCCGATGTTAAGTTCATCCCTAACACAGAAGTTGATTTCGGGACACGTTTCAAGGACATCGTTGGTGTTACCATTCCAGATGACAGCATAAAGGTTGAACAGGTTTTGCTCAAATTTGACAAGGATCGTTTCCCTTATGTTGTCTCAAAGCCAATTCATCATAGTCAGATAACTATTGATGAAGAGCAGCATCTTTTGCAGATTGAGGTACGTCCGAACAAAGAGTTTGAAGCACTTCTTCTTTCGTTCGGACCACAGGTAGAAATACTCCAACCAGAGTGGTTCAGACGTCAATTTGCAGAAAAAATTCAAGAATATTTTAAAATTTATTCTACTGTGCTGAAAGACTGCACAACAGAGTCGTAACTTTGTGCCCGAAAATCCTAGAAGAAATCATCAATACTGGTTCTGCAATATATTCAGACTTTTATCTTCATGTAACTTTGGGACGAATTAGAGCGAAGGTATAGTATTTGATGATATTCGCCGTCTGGTTGATGAAGTAAAGATTCAACCTTATACTGTCTATCTTAGGGAAGTTGTATATAGGTATTTTAGAGGGTATATCATCAGCAAAATCATTCTGAAAGGGAACAGCAAATCTTCTAAGACAAATGTCCAAGAAGAGGGCGGTGTACATAGACAACCTGCTTTATTGCAAGAATATGCTTCTCTATGCAAATACTACCATGGTGAACTATCTTGTCCTAAAGAATGGGAGAACGGCATCAAGGGGAAATTCTGGCATGGAGAAATGATGTTCTGCACCAACCATATCAATATGGATATGTGGGCAGAACAAGCGCAGGAGGTAATCGTGAAGCTGAAAGGTAAGAAGCTAAAGTTCGCAAAGTCAATGTCTTTGCATCAGTTTGGGTTGGTTCTCTATATCGAGACTCTGTTTAGCAAGTGGTGTCCATACGATGATATGTCTTGGATATATGAATATTAGCCCTCCTGCCCAGCAGAACGCTTGATGAAGTGCTCACACTGTGGATCTTTCAGGAAGATGCAATACCGACCTCCTTGCTGTTTATACTTGCAACGACATAGGATAAGATGGCCATCCAAGGCTTTGCTATGCCAGTCATAGCTGTTGGCACAGTCCTTACATTGATAGACGATAGCAGGTTGGGGCGTTTGCTGCTTTCTTTTCTTTGGTCTTGGCATCGTGAAATGTCTTAGCGTTTGAATCCTATATGCTTTTCTCTTTGTAGAAGGTTATCACTCATGGCGAATGATAACACCATGGCATTGCCCAATGCTTCGGCAGCTGCTTTCGCTGTGGCTCCTGTATCTACCACATTGTCGATAAGGCAGGGAATGCGGCCAGAAGGTAGTTCTCTTATCTGATAGAATCCCATATCTCGACCAGAGAAAAAATGTCCTCTCCGCTTTGCCTCGTACTGTGATTCATGCTCTCTGCCTCGTAAGGCATCTACGAAAGGGAGACGAGTATAAGACGAGAGGGCTTGTGCCAAACGTAGGGTCTGGTCTGCGACTCCATGATGACCGGGGATAGGAACAAGGACAGAATTGGCTGGAACGAGGGGTGCCATTCTCCTTGCAGCATAGTCAATGGCATCAGTGTCCCCCTCCTTTATACTATGGGCTATCCACTGGTTGATACCATCGTAGTATCTGCCAGTGGATAGGAAAGTGATGCCGTCTGATACGGCTTTTATGGGTTCATTTTCTGTCATGGAGTGAAAAGCAGCATAAGTTCAATATATCGTCGTCGCTCGATGGAGGGGACTCTTTTGCCCCTCCAACGGCAATACTTTACATAGTCGTCTCTGATATTCCTGACACCGGCTTCCAGCTTTTTCAAGACCGTACTCTTTGGGTATTTACCCTTGCAGCCAAGGACCTTATAAGGACCGATGTTGTAAGCCAACGCAGCAAGAAGCAGAGAGTCCTGACCGTATGAGCGGAACATGGCACAGAGTTCTCTGAGGTCTTTCCGCAGCAGGTCTTCCGCTTCCCTTGCAGTCATATTGGAGGAGTATCTCTCTCCTGGACGTAGTTTGTGACCATACCCGACATATGGATAATCCTTTTTGCGGTGTAGCCCTTCATAGAACCTGATACAACAAACCGCTCGCTCGAAGGGGGATAGTTCGAAGAGCGTTTTTGATGCTGCCTCGTTTCCCTCGGAGGACTTCTGATTTTGGGCATTGACCGATAAACTTATTGTAATCAGAGCGATAATACTGATAATCTTTAGTCTCATTATGTGTTTGACGTATCTTAGTTTTGCGGCAGGCTGCCTGCCATGGCAATCATCTGGTCGTATGTGCTCTGAGAGATATTTCCATGACGGAACTCTTCATTGATGTAATCAAGGGTACGCCCATAAGTGCCAGTGACACCAGACCCCATGTGGTTATAGATGTCCATAAGGCTGTTGGCGATGTCCATATTCGAGCCTGGAGGGAAGGTTATCCAGTTGCCCGTCCTGTCGGACAACGGTGGGATGGTTGTGTTGATGCCACTTTGGGAAATACCACCCCTGTCTGTGGTAAGGAAGCCATTGGACAGACCTCCTGCGCCGTTCATAGCGATGTCGGAGCCGTTGCCCACAGAATATGACTCATAGCCAAAGAACTGAGGCAAGGAGATAGCCATACAGACAAAACAAAGGCAGCTGCCCACGCTCGTGACAATCCGCTTTGAAACCTGTTGCGGTGAGGTCTGCATAGCCATGTAGATGGACGCTGCACCAACAATGGCTATAAGTGCCGCAATGACATAACACAGACCTTGAATGAACGGCACATAACTGTAGATACCGTCCGATGCTCCCAATAATGCTTCCGAGCCTGTCTGTGCGAAACCCGGTATGGCTAATGCATGGGTAGCCGCTATCATGAATAACTTCTTCATATATAATCTGTTTTTCGTTGTTTACTAAGTCTTTACCTTAAACATTAAAATGGTTTTTATCATTTCCTTGACATCAGCATTGACGCTTACGAAATTCTGGTACAGGATGCGTTCCTTGGCATCCTTCGATGGAAAGGTGTAGAACTTCGGTATCTTGTAATGCTCGTAGTCAGCCTCCTCCTTGGCAATCTCCTTCATGTCAAAGTCGGTCTTGCAATAGAACTTCGAGGTCTGGAACTCTGCTGACTCCTGGATATTCATGCTGTCACCCCGACCGGTCTTGGTCTTGATGAAGTCACGGGCTGCCTGACCGCATATCCAGCCAGTCGGCATATCGGAGATTTTACTTGCAGGAACGAGGCTGTCCATATTTTCATTGAGATTGATGGAGGTCTTATCCCTGTCAATAGTGACACCCTTTTTGAGTTGAACGACCTTGCCGAAGATGTCATTGCTGAGCCATTCCAAGGTTTCCTTTGCTCTTGCTGAACCGCTCACCACATTACCAACAGTGGTGATGACCTTCTGCATACCCACCTTGCCATAATCGGATTCAAGCTGTGGCAGTTCTTGGAAGCCTAATGCCACACTGACCTTGTTGCTTCTGGCTGTGCCAATAAGTCTGTCAATCTTATGGAAATACAAGGTCGGCAACTCATCGACGATAATGCTGACAGGCACGTTCTTGCCCTGACCTGTATTCACTCTTGTCACAAGGCGGTTGAGGATAAGGGCGTTGAGGGCACCGATGATGCTCTCCATCTCTGGGTCATTGGCAATGAGCAGGTAACTGGGGTTCTTTGGGTCGCTAACCTTCAAGTCAAAGTCATCGCCATCCTTGTGGAATATCCAATACGACTCCTTCGTGGCGAGACGAGAGGTATAGACACGCAGCGTACCAATCATACCTTCCAACTGCTCCATGGCATTGTTCTTCATGGCAGTCTGGAACGGACCAAGTAACGGGGCAACCTCAGGGTCGGTCTCCAACACCTCAAAGATGACCTTGTAGTCTTGGTTGAGGAAAGAAAGGATATGGGGCATGTCGCTATACTTGCCAAGCCAGTAGGCTGCTTCCACCTCTCTGCCTGTATGGTCAAAGACACGTCCTGTAGGCTTCTGAATGAAAGTCTTGGGGTCGGTGGTCATCTCTGCAATAAGGGCATTGCCATCTTTGTCGTATGGCACTTTTTTGTAGTTCACGAAGAAATAGATGCAGGCAGCCAGGAAGTTGACGGCAGATGTCTGGAAGAACTGGTCACTGCCACCTCCACCTTCTTTCTTGCCTTTCTGCAATGACTCCAGGAGCGTTTCGGCCGTCTCGCTGGCAGCTGCAAGATTGCCAATGTATTTCTGCTGGATAGGATTGACACGTCGGGAGTACTCCACATCGACGAAGTTGATGATATTGAACTTGCATCCGTCAGGAAGGTTGCCTGCCTTCTGGTTGATTTTGTAGTGGTAGTATAGTTTCTGCGCAAGGGTGGGAAACTTGTAGTCGTACACCACCATGGCAAAACCTTTCCTGCTGTGCTGACGGATGAATGGCTCGATGATGGAGAAGGTCTTACCAGAGCCTGGTGTGCCCACGACCCAAGTGCCACGGAACGTGGGACTTGGGTACTATTTAACGTGTTGATAATCAGCTAAACGTAAATTAGAAAAATTGCTGATGTTCCCAACGTGTTCCCGATATTTTGACGTTAACGGAATTTTGTTTTTTAACGTCCGTTGGAGGTGGTTAGCGTTCAAAAACGCATATTCAAAGAACTAAAAATGATGCCCAAAATTAGGTTCTGGTTTTGTGGGCAAAATTAAATCAAGTGAAAGTGTTAGAACTCACATCTAACTGAATGCAAAGGTACACATTTTCCCCAAATAAAAGAAAAGTTTCCCAAGAATCTGCTCCTGATGTGGTATTTTCTTCACTATCTGCCCAAAGTGAAAGATGGTTCGTGCATCTTTGATAAAAGGGAAAGGAAAAATTGAATGGATGCTAATGACCTCACTCCTGTTGTAACATCATATCGAGTCAGATTCAAAATAGAAGGGGGGCAAATCGGACGGGGGTTACAAGAAACTCCATGTTAATCCAAGAGTCGATAACGAATCGTTATTGAGATTGCCTTCAAGTCTAGCTCTGACAACAAGATAGGATAAGGTAGTTTGAAATTACCCTATCCCTTACCTCATTTCTTAACCATGTGCCATTTTTAGCGGTACTTAGGTCTGAAGTCAAAAGACTGAAAATCAAGTGTCGCTTTGAAGAGCAAGAAAAGATTGTTCCCAATCTGTACCGCCCTATCATGATTCCATCCCAAAACTGAGTTCTGGAGTCTCCAAATCAGAGAGTCCTGTTCGCTGTGAACAGATTCCTGATTCGATAATTTGCGATTATAATAATATATAATGTGTCAAAATTTGGTTGAAATCTCCGTTTCTGGCACAAAAAGCGGAAAATTTCCTATGTTTTTATTAAAAACTTTCGTAAATAGAAAATTATTTCGCAAATTGTTTGTATATTTGCACCTATAATTTACGGTAATATGGAAGTAAAAAAATTGAATCGACTAAAAGTCGTGATGGCAGAGAAGGATTTATCCAACACTTGGTTGTCCGAAAGATTGGGAGTCAGTCAGGCGACTGTTTCCAAGTGGATGACTAATTTCTCACAGCCAAATCTCGAAACGCTCATCAAAATATCAAAAGTTCTCAATGTTGACTTAAATGAGTTGGTTCGACCCGACGAAGTACAAATTGACGAGGAGGCATAAATGGCAACAGAACAAGAAACATATAACATAGGTTTTACCGCTGGTGCAGCAATGCTCAATGAGATGCGTGCTGTGGCAGAGGCATTCTTGGATTGTGGCGGTGACTGGGAAAAGACGAAAGACAAGACCTTCAAGGAAAACTTAATGGAGAAGGACAAGATGTCTTCCAACGTCCGCTACTTTGCCTTGATGAAACAGCGTCTTGAAGTCCTCAATGAGGTAGAACTCTCTCTGCTCGTTGATGGAACAGCTGCTGTTCGTCGCCTTATCGTGCTGTTAGCAATCTGCAAAGCACACTCCTTCATCTTTGATTTTATATCAGAGAATGTAAGAGAGTGCTTCTATAATCAATACGAGAAGGTGACTCAGGCAAACTTCAATGAGTTCTTCAATGAAAAGAAGTACATCCATCCAGAACTCGAAGCCGTGACCGATCAAACTGTAGCCAAGATGCGACAGGTTGTATTCCGCATTCTTGAACAGTTGGAAATCATAGAGTCTGTTGACACGGGATTGTTGCAGCGTCCTTACCTTCCAGAGAAGGTTGAGTGTGCCATCGTGAAGGATGATCCAAAACTCCTTGCAGCCTTCCTTTACTCGAATAACGAAATAAGTAATGCCATTAGCTTATATGAATAACTATCGTGATATGGACTCCCTCTTTGAAGAGGTGTTCCGAAAACTCATATCCCCAGACTTTGGCAAGAACCTTGGCGGTGAACTTCCATTGTTCATCCAACCAATTCCAAACCAAGGTCAAACCGAGTTGAACAGTCAGACTCAGCGATTGGTCAACCGTCTTGCCAAGAAAGGTAAAACGGCAATGACCATTGACCTGTATGACCTCTGTGTCACCTTGCTCAACGAGGAAGGTGTGCTTGAAACCATACTCGAAGAAGAACAGAATCTTGAACAAGAGGATATTGTCTCTACCATTGACAGCATCCTTGACATCAAATCTGTTGTCATTCCTCGCATCAGCGAAATGATAAGCGAACAGAATCCTGACTTTGCATTCATCACTGGTGTAGGCAGAGTCTATCCATTTATCCGCTCACATGGCATACTCAACAACCTCGACGAGTTGGCAAAGCAGAACAACCTGATTCTCTTCTTCCCTGGAGAGTACAACAATCTCCAACTTTCCTTGTTCGGAGCTATCTCAGATGAGAACTATTATAGAGGTCATAACCTCGACGAAATAAAAGTAACAATCGATCAAATCTAAATACAATGATACAGGAACAAATTTACAAAAAAGATATTAACCGCATCATTGACGGTGTTATCAAAGCTGACAGTACAGCAAAACTGGCAGAGGAAATCACAGAGTTCGTAATAACAGGCGAGCAGATTCGTTTGCTTCCTCGATTGTTTGATACTTTAGTTCCACCTCAACAGGCAAATTGTGTTTGGATTTCAGGTGACTTCGGTTCGGGTAAGTCACATCTGCTGAAGATTCTATCATATGTTCTCGAAAATAAACTTGTCATTGAAGGTCGCCCTTGTGCAGAAATTTTTGCAGAGAAAGCTAACGATGACTTTGAACTGAAAGGTCAAATTCAAAAGGCTTGCAAAGTACCTACCGAAAGCGTCCTTTTCAACATTCAGGAACTTCATGATGGACTTGGCAAGAATGTCAACGATCCTGTACTTGCCATCTTCCTCAAAGTGTTCAACAAGAAGTTTGGCTATGATGAGAAGAAGCCTGAGATTGCAGAAATCGAGCGTTACTACGACAATAAGGGGCAATATGAATTGCTCAAATCAGAATACCAGAAGCGTCATGGCGAGTCATGGGAGGATGCTCGTAAGTCAATCCTTCTGAAACTCCAGAAGCTTGCAGAGGTCGTTGCAGACATTGAAGGTATCGACAAGGCAACTGCCGAGAAGAACCTTCGTGCTCAGATCAACGGCTTCAAGATGGATATTGACGGCTTTGTGACCATCATCAAAGAGCATCTTGCAAAGCAGCCTGCTGGCAGTCGCTTTATCTTCTTTGTCGATGAGGTCGGACAGTTCATCGGCAAGGATGTACATCGTATGCTCTCACTCCAGACCATTGCAGAGGGTCTTACTGACAAGACCGATGGACGCTCGTTCATCGTAGTGACCTCACAGATGGATATGGAGTCAACGCTTGGTGACCTCAATACACAGCAGTCAAATGACTTCTCTCGTATTCAGGGACGTTTCACTACTCGTATTTTCCTGACAAGTGCCAATGCCGACGAGGTTATTCAGCGTCGTTTGCTCGAAAAGAAGGAAGATGCGAATAAGCAACTCTGCCTTGAATATGACAAGCAGAAGAACATCATCCGCTCTCTGTTCAACTTCGGTGATCAGAGCCAGTTCCGCAATAACTACAAGAGCGATGAGCAGTATGCCATCTGCTTCCCATTTGTGGATTATCAGTTCAACTTGCTTCAAGCATCTATCATTGAATTGAGCAAGAACAATGCCTTTAGTGGTAAGCAGCAGTCGGTCGGTGAGCGTAGTATGCTTACCATCACTCAGGACGTTGCCAAACTGTACAAGGACAAGGATCTGAACCAGATTGTTCAGTTCTGCGACATGTACGAAGGTTTGCGTGGAGTCCTCCAGACAAAGATTTCCAACGACATTCTACAGGCAGAGCGTACCCTCAATGATGAACTGGCACTGAAGGTACTCAAAACCCTCTTCCTTGTGAAGTATGTCAAGGGATTCCCTTCATCATTAGATAATATCACGCGCGTGATGCTCCCTACTCTTGATACTGACTTCCCTGCATTCCGTAGCGAAATTCAAGAAGCTCTGAACAAGTTGGTGCGCCAGTCATACATCGAAAAGGGTGCAAATGACGAATACCACTATCAGACCAATGAGGAAAAGGACATCGAGACCGAAATCAAGAATGAGGAACTTCGTCCAGAAGCAACCAATGAGGAATTGAAGAAGATCTTCCGTGACGAAATCTTCTCTGAGTCAAAGATTAAGCTCTCCAACTTCAAGATATTCCCATACGGTCGTATGGTTGATGAAGTACAGGATGGACGTGATGCAGAAATGTTCATTCACTTCATTACTCCACTCAACAACCTCTCGGAGGCTGACCGCAACAACATGAACATGTATTCAATGCGTCACCCAGAGCAGCTGATTGTTGTGCTTGGCGAAGACAAGTACCTGAGTGACGATATGGTTATGTTCAAGAAGGCAGACAAGTGCCTCACTCGTTTGCTCTCTCGCAATGATGATGGCTATCGTCAGCAGATTATCTCTGACAAACGTCGTGTAAACAGCCGTCGTCGCGAGGCTATTGTTGACCGTCTTATCCAGTTGACCAAGTCAGCACGTCTGTATATTGGTGGTAACGAACTTACCGACATCAAATCACAGGACATCAAGAATCGTCTGAACGATGCAATGAAGAGCCTCGTTGAGCAGGTTTACACCAACTTGAAGATGCTCACCATAGAGTATGACGATGCTATGCTCAAAAGCATCATCAACAGCACTACCAGTGGTACACTCTTCGGTAATCTGTCTGAGGATGCTTGCAGTATGGAGATATTCAACGAAATCAGCAAGCAGCAGCGTATGGCAGTACGCACCAAGGTTAAAGACCTCGTTGACTATTTCAAGGGCAACACCTATGGTTGGTATGAGACTGCTATCCTCTGTATCATTGCCAAACTCTATAAGCTGGACAAGATCTCGTTCCGCAACAATGGTCAACCAGTAGCAGACAGAGACCTGTATAACACCCTGACCAACTCAATGCAACAGGCAAACACCATCGTTGATATTGAGGAAGCTATTACTCCTGCACAGGTCACAAAACTGAAGGGACAGTATAAAGAGTTCTTCAACGATGAGAGTTGTACGGCTCAGAGCGCCAAGGATGTACATACTGCATTCATTGAACGATTGAAGCGTGACATAGAAGAGTTGCGTTCTATCTATGATCGCAACCGCTTCGAGTTCGTCAAGCCACTTGATACTGTACTCGGAACGCTGAAATCACTTTCTAACATGGTATATCCTGGTCTTTACCAGAATAGCAAGAAGGTAGAGGATGCACTGGATGATAAACTCGACATTGCTGATGAGATTCGTAATTTCATCACAGGTTCACAGTTCAGCATCTTCAAGCGTGTCGAAACACTTACAACTGGTAATCAGGCAAATTTGGCATACGTATCGCAGGAACAGCGTGATGCCCTTACTTCCATCTATAAAAGCACAACACCTTGGCGACAGATGACCAAGGCGAATGATGTGCTGAACACTATCAACGAAGAGATAAAGGAACTCCAGTCGGCAGCTCGCAATGAGGCTGTGGCTCTCATCAATGATAAGTTTGCAGCAATTAAGGCTATCCCTGCATACACACAGATTCCTGAAAATTTGCGCAGCCAGATTGATAAGTTCTTCTCTATCCTGAGCGAAAATGCCAAGGAAGAGCGTTTTGTCGGAAACCTGAAGGCTATGAAGTCTGACATTGATCGTGCATACGAGAACAGCTTGAAGTCAATCAACAAGTGGGTTGAAGATGAAGCGAATAAGGCATCTAAGCCACAAGATAACGGAACTGTTCCACCTCCTCCAACTCCTGTCAAGACATTTGTACGTAAGGAAAGTGCAATGAATGTCTCATTCAACAAGCCTATGCTTGAAACAGAGGAGGATGTGGATGCCTATCTGACTGCGCTCCGTGCCAAGATGATGTCATACATCAACCAGAACAAGAACATTATGTTGAACTAAATCCCATATTCACTATATGGCAACAAATACTGCTGCGCTGAAAACTTTCGCGCAAGAAACAAGAAAGAAGCTCATTTCTTTGATTAGTACAAAGATGGACTTCATCCTGACTCAGGACACAGCAGAACTCCGTGGATTTGAGTCACAGATTGCAAAACTCAAAAGCGCTATTGCCGAGAAGGGCAAAGTGCTTGTCGTTGAAGAGGTTGCATATACATGGTTCAACCGTGTGATGGCGCTTCGCTATATGGATGCCAATGGTTATACCGACCTCAAGGTGGTCACTCCTGGCATGGGACAGATGCGTCCCGAGATTCTTCAGGAGGCTATGGCTGGTAATATCGATGAAGATTTGCATGTGAAGGTAGATGACAATCCCAAGGAGGCGGTCCTCTATCGTCGCCTCTTGGTGGCTTTCTGCAATCAGTATGGTGAAAACATGCCATTCCTTTTTGAACACATCTGTGACTATACCGAAATGCTTTTGCCTGACGACTTGCTTTCCGACCAGAGTTTCGTTACAGACATTCGCAATGGTATGACTGACGATGACTGTCAGAACGTAGAGATAATGGGATGGTTGTATCAGTTCTATATTACCGACCGAAAGGATGATGCAGAGAAGAAAAAATCGAAGAAAGGTGGATTGAAGAGCGACGAACAAGCTGCTGCCACTCAGCTCTTTACGCCTCATTGGGTTGTTCGATATATGGTGGAGAACTCACTCGGTCGTATCTGGATGACACTACATCCAGATAGCCGTTTGATAGATGATATGCCTTATTACATCCCAACTCCGGAAGGTCAGATAGATATTATTCCTGAAGATATTCATTCTGCACAGGATATTCGTTTCATTGACCCTTGTATGGGTAGTGGGCACATTCTTGTCTATGCCTTCGACTTGTTCTGCAAGATGTATGAGGAGGAGGGCTATCAGACTCGTGAAATCCCTGCTCTCATTCTCCAAAACAATATCTATGGCTTGGATATTGACCGTCGATGCTATCAGCTCGCCAGCTTTGCCCTCACTATGAAGGGACGCGCTTATTATAGCCGATACCTCCGCAAGGTCGTTGAGCCGAATGTCATGGCTCTGCAACCTATTGACCATGACACCATTGATGCAAGTGGTTCATGGGGGCAAAAGTCCCTGATGTGGCAGTTTGAGAATATAGACACCATAGGTTCGCTGTTGAAGGTAACGCTGGAGGAGTGTGCTGCTATCCATGTAGAAGAAGGCTTGTTTGGCTATAACCAGCAGATTCTGAAAACTCAAGCTGAATATCTTTCAAGAAAGTATCATTGTGTGGTGACTAATCCTCCGTATTTAGGGAAAGGTATGGGAGAGGCACTAAAACAATATATCGAAAAAGAATATCCTAAAACTAAGGGTGACTGTATGGCAACCTTTATGGAACGTTGTCTTGACTTCAATTGTCATGCGGGAAAAACTGCAATGATAAATCAAGATAGCTGGATGTTTACCTCTTCGTATGAAGAATTTAGGCATAGCTTTCTTGATTCTGATGTCCAAATAGAGAATTTAATTCATTTGGGTCCTCATGCGTTCGCAGAAATTGGTGGAGAGAAAGTGAAAACTACAACATTTGTCGTTGGAAAGTATAAATCGGATAACAAAGGTTGTTACATCAGTGTATATGATGCTAAATATCATTATGAGAAAGAAAGTTTGTCATTGGAAGCTATAAGGAATCATTCCTGTGGATGGTATTACCAAGTTTCACAAAACGCTTTTTCTCATATAACAGGCAATCCTATTAGCTTCTGGGGAACAGATAGAATCTACGATATTTTTGCTAGGAATCGAGCTTTGTCTTCTATATGTAATTCGGGACAAGGACTTGCAACAGGCGACAATGACAAATTTGTCAGAGATTGGTTCGAAACAAGTCTTGATAGAATTGGTTTTGGGATTGAAAACACCAATCAGGCTTTATTATCAGGTAAAAAATGGTTTCCGTACAATAAGGGAGGAGAAGGAAGAAGATGGTATGGTAATCAAATTCTGGTTGTTGATTGGAGTGATGACGGATATGCCATTAAGCATTGTTTCGATGAAAACGGTAAATTAAAGTCTCGTCCACAAAATACCGCATTGTATTTTACCCCATCAATATCTTGGGGATTAATTTCTGGACCATTATTCAGATATTTCCCTAAAGGATTTGTGTTCGATGTGCAGGGTATGAGTAATTTTTATGACACCAAGCAACAAATGATGAAGGAGATTGCCTGGCAGAACACAAAAGTGTTTAATGCTGTTTCTCGAATAATTAGCCCGGCAGGACACATCCAGCTGGGAGAGATGGGCAATATGCCATGTTGTGACAATCCATGTGAGAATATTGAGGAGACAGCCAAGGATAACATTGCCATCTCCAAAGCCGACTGGGACGCACACGAAACCTCATGGGATTTTCAGCGTAATCCTCTTTGGGAGCAACAACTTGACATTATCTTCGATGAAATGCGAGAACGAGGTGTGTTTTCTGAAGATGCAACCATCGACGATATCGGGCCATTTAATCTGCCTGACCTTCTTCAGCCATTGGAGATTCTTGTTGAGAACTATGAATCAGAATGGGAAGACCTTTTCCATCAGCTCCATCGCAACGAAGAAGAACTCAACCGCAAGTTCATCGAGATTTACGGACTTCAGGACGAACTCACCCCAGACGTGCCATTAGACGAGATCACCATCCTTCAGAAGGGTGAGATTAGTATCGAGGATAATCAGATAGTATGGCACAAGGATGTCGTCATCAAGCAGTTCATCAGCTGGATGGTAGGCTGCTTCATGGGACGTTATTCTGCCGACAAACCTGGACTCATCATCGCCAGTCAAGGGCAGAAGGTTGAAGGCCTCGACTGGCCTGCAATGACTTTGGAGATAGATGATGACGGCATCATTCCTATCATTCAGGAATCCGACTTCTTCACAGATGACATGACGCAGCGTATTGAGGCTGGCATAAAGGCTCTCTTTGGTGAACGGAACTTCTATGATAATATGAGGTATATCAAAGCTTGCCTTGGTCAGGAACTCCGAGACTATCTGTATAGGGACTATTACGATGACCACCTGCAGATGTATTCTGTCAAGGGAGCAAAGCGGCCCATCTATTGGCTCTTCTCATCAAAGATGGGCGACAAGAAAAAGAAGGGCTACTTTAAGGCACTCGTCTATATGCACCGCATAGAAAGTGACACCTTGTCGAAACTCCATGCCGACTATGTATCGCCATACATCGACAAAGTGGAACAGCAACTGAAGGAGGCAGAGGACGATGCTGTGCGCGATGACCTCAGTCAGGCACAGCGCAACAAGGCTAACAAACTGGCTGCTGAACTTGCCGACAAGGTGCGTGAGGTGAAGGAGTTTGCAACCATCCTCGCCCAGATGTCAACCCAGCGTCTGACCATCGATCTTGACGATGGTGTAAAGACCAACTATCCAAAGTACTATCCTCTCGTAGAGCCTATTAAAGGACTTGAGAGAAAAGATGAATAATGATTAAAGAAATAAACAGAAATAAGATATGATTACCGAATTAAGACTACGAAACTGGAAGAGTTTCTTCGACGCAACGCTTTTCATTGATCCTATTACGGTGATAATAGGAACAAATGCAAGTGGTAAATCAAACATATTTGATGCCTTAAAGTTGCTGAGTGCCTTAGCATCACCTATCGACATTATGGATATTGCCAAGAATGTTCGTGGTGGTGCAGAGGGGATTATCCGAAGAGGAGAACAAATGTGTAATCTTACCATCACAATGGAAGGTGACAAGAGTTCAGAGCAGCTGATATATGAAGTCGCACTTGCCTTCGACGATCAAAGAAATATATACATAAAAGATGAGAGTCTTATATTAGCCACGACCAAGAAAAATCTTGTTATGTTTGAAAGAAAAGAGCTGGACGAGATGAACAAATCGCTTGTCTCTGTGGCATTATATACAGAGGGTAAACCTCGCTATCAGAATTTCTCGGCGAAAACATCAGTTTTGTCTCAGATAGAGTATGTGAACTGTGTCCGCAGGATAAAAGACTCAACTCTGACAGTTGTGAACAACCTTCGAAAAATCCGTCTGTCAAATCCAATACCAGAGCGAATGAGAGACTTTGCTCCGTTGTCAAAAACTATTGCAGAAGATGCGTCTGACTTGGCTGGTTATTTGGCGAACTTGGATGAGGAATTAAAATCTGTTACATACGAAGCGATCCTGAAATATCTAAAGCCGCTGCCTGATAGGGACATAAAGAGTATTAGGGCTGACAAGATTCCTATGACGGATAAGGCTATGCTGTTCTGTACTGAGGAATGGACAGCTGGTCATACACAAGAACAAAGTGCCTTGGGTATGAGTGATGGCACCTTGCGATTTGCTGGAATCATCGCCATGCTGATAACTGCCGAAGATAAAGCATTGATTTTGTTGGAGGAACTGGACAAGGGTGTTCATCCTTCACGTGCAAAGGATCTTGTGAAGATGCTAAAAGAGATTGGCAAGCAAAAGAAACTTGACATCATCTGCACTACTCATAATGCAACATTTGTAGATGAACTGGGACCACAGATGATTCCTTTTATCTCGTATATTAAACGTAATGAAGAAAATGGATGCACAGACATCCATCTTCTGGAAGAGAATGAACAACTGGCGCGATTGATGGCTTCAAAGAGTGTCGGAGATATGATGACAAATAATGACTTGTAAAAAGATATGAGCAAGAAAGTACTTATTGTGGACACTTGTCTGGCTTGTGTCTGGATGAAGGTTCCTGAAATGGAAGTAGCAGGACCTGATAATGACCGTTGGGACTATGATCGCGTCAATGCAAAAATTGAATCAGAGATAGCAGAGGGTACTCTGTTAGTGCTTCCTTTGGCATCAATCATAGAGACTGGGAACCACATTACTCAGATTAAGGGGCGAGACAGGATGTCATTTGTGGTGGAGTTTGGTAAAAAAATCCAGCAAAGCATTGATGGCGATTCTCCTTGGGCAGCTTTTAGTAGTCAGAATGCGTTATGGGAGGGCAATCATCTTCGCGACGTAATTGGTCGCTGGATGTCAATGAACGAAACTGGTAAGCATTCACTGGGTGATGTCAGTATTCTTGATGTGGCAACAGCGTACAGGTCTGCCGGATTCCAAGTGGAAATACTGACGGCAGACGCATTGCTAAAATCATATGAAGGAGTCGATCTACAGCAAATAGACATGCCTGCTCCACCAAGAAGAAGGAAAAAAGTCTAAAAAAGGCGATATTGGCTATGGCAGACAATAACAAAGTTAAGATACAGAATGTGCTCAGCGAGCAGTTCAATAAGCATCGTTTTATCTTTTGGTACGACGAAGACGGTACGATGGAAGAACTGGTTACAGGCATAGAGATAGAGGGAGTAGAAATACTCACTCTTGACCATAATGCCTTCTCGCTGAAATACCGCATACAGACAGGTGAACAGCCTGAACGAGGATTCCTTATTTATAGCAAGGAGTCTGAACCAGAACCATCAAGCAACTGGCTTCTTGACCTCCAGATGGAGGGCATGAAGTTCAGTGCTGACATGGCTTCGCTCTATGCTACTGAGTGCAACATTCCTCTGGAACTGAAGAACCGTATCGTAGATGAACATATTGAGTTCTTTAAGGATGAGAAGAATCGCACGAAACTGGCGAACATCGTTCGTCCTCGTATGAGTGGTGCAGAAATCATTAGTACGATGTTGGCTGTGGCAGCAAACACAACGCTTGCTACCTACGACCAACTGACATACATCCTTGCAGACGAATGTATCAATGAAAAGACAGATACACTTGACCGACTCGAAAAGTACAATCTGCTTTCAACCTATTGGGAAATGGCAGAACAAGCTTTCGGCTATGATAAGAACAGACAGGTCAAAGACCTTGTAATCGTTCTCTTCAAGGATGAACTGGCAAGTATCATAGACAATGGCTCGTTGACCAACGAAGCACACATCTTCATGCGTGACTGGCGAGATAGCCGTCAGTTTGGAGCCATGTATAAGCAATGGGCAGAAATGCTTGAAGTGGAACTTGGTGTGATGCAGCAGATCCAGGATGAACCTATTGAAAGGCTGGTACGAGTAGAGACCTTCCCTTGCGTGGATAAGGTTATTGCCAAATATCTGCATAAGGAGGTTAAGAATGAGACCATTACCACTGAGAAGGTTGAATCAATCGTAGATGACCGTCGCAACAAGATATTCTTTGGGGTCGCTCAACACACCATCAATGCGATGCTCGAAGCACGTAGATTGTTCGAGGACATCGAGAAGAAGATGGCAGGTCTAAGCATAACATCAGCAGATGAAGGCTTCAAGATGTATGTCAATGACCTTTATATCATTGATCAGCATTATCGCCACTTCTTCCATGAAGCAAAGTTGGCAGAAAGCACAAATCTGGTGAATGACATCATTCCGAAGGTTGAACAGACATACACCAATAAGTTCCTCTCTGTCTTAGCAAACAAGTGGCAACCTGTTGTGGATGCAATGGATAAGTGGCAGATAACAGGTGTGAGCACACAGCGTTCTTTCTTCAGTACCCACGTTTCGCCTTTTACACAGAAGGGAAAGAGAATATTTGTCATCATCAGCGATGCCCTTCGCTACGAGACAATGAAGGAACTGGAACAGCGCATAGCACAGGAGAATCGAATGGAAACTACCATGAAACCTGCTATGCTCTGCGTTCAGCCATCCTATACTCAGCTTGGTATGGCTGCACTATTGCCACATCGAGTATTGTCATACGAGAAGCAGTCTGCTGAAGTGTTTGCAGACGGAGTCAGCACACAGGGAACGGCTAACCGTACAAAGATATTGCAGACAGCAGTACCGAAGAGTACGGCTATCAAGGCAGAAGAGTTCCTGACCGAATGCAATAAGGACTGGGTGAAGGACTATGACCTTGTGTATATCTACAGCAACACAATTGACAAGGTGGGTGATGCTCTGGCTACAGAAACACAAGTGTTTAAGGCTACAGAGGACGAAATGGATAAGATTGTCCGTATCGTCAAGGCTATCCGCGATGCAAACGGATCGAATATCTTCATTACGGCAGACCACGGCTATATATATCAGAATGAGACGCTTGACGAAACTGATTTCACCGATTTTAAGGCACAAGGTGGCACTTGCTTCATTGAAAATCGTCGCTTTGTGATTGGTACAGGTCTTTGGGATGGTAACGGAGCAAAGACTTGGAAGAGCGAAGATGTAGGTGTAAAGGCTGGTGTTGACATCCAGATATGCAAGGGTATCAACCGCATTCGCAAGCAAGGTTCTGGCACTCGCTTTGTTCATGGAGGAAGTATGCCTCAGGAAGTTGCTGTACCAGTTCTCCATATTAATGTCAAGAAGAAGACAGATGTCAAATCTGTAGATGTGGATATTCTCGGGAAGCAGAGCCGTATCACTCAGATGAGCCAGTCTGTCAAGTTCTATCAGACTGAGGAAGCAACTGACAAGGTGAAGGGAATGACGCTTAGAATTGGCTTCTACACATCTGGAGGTGAGATAATCTCGGATTCTGTCACCCTTACATTTGATAGTACAAGTGCTGATTCTCAGCAACGAGAGCAAAAGCACACCTTCAAGTTCAAGAATGTCATATCAAAGTTGAACGGTCAGACGGTTACACTCCGAATGGAGCGTCAGGTCGATAATACAACCCAGTTTGCTCCTTATCGTGAGGAGGAATACAAGGTAAGTGTAATGTTTGAAGCAGAGTGGTAATATGGACGAATTAGATATTAAACTCAACCAATACTATGGTGGTAAGGTTGTTCGCAAAGACCTTACCAAAAGCATAAAGGAAGGTGCAAATGTTCCGAGCTATGTACTGGAATATCTGCTTGGTATGTATTGCGCTACTGACGATGCAGAAGACATCGAACAGGGGGTAAGCATGGTGAAGCATGTTCTTGCCGATAACTTTGTGCGTCCTGACGAAGCAGAGAAGATCAAGTCGAAGATTCGTGAGCGTGGTCGTTACAAGATCATTGATAAGGTGTCAGCCAAACTCAATGAGCATACAGACTGCTATGAAGGAATCATCTTCAACATAAACATCAACAAGGTTTATATTGATGATGCTTACGTCAAGAAGTACGAGAAACTGCTTTGTGGCGGTATATGGTGCATCATTGATATGGAATATCTCTATGATGAAAATGCAAAGGGAAGTCCATTTACCATTTCATCGCTGAAACCTATCCAGATGCCAGCGACTGACCTCGAAGAGTATATTGAAGGTCGCAAGCACTTTACCCTCGATGAGTGGATTGAGGTTATCTGTCGTAGTGTGGGCATGGAACCATCAAACCTTGATGAGAACACTCGTTGGCACTTGGTGGCTCGTATGATTCCATTCGTGGAGAATAACTACAATATCTGTGAGCTCGGTCCTCGTGGCACTGGCAAGTCATACGTCTATGACGAGTTATCTCCTTACTCCATCCTGATTTCTGGCGGTCAGACAACGGTTGCAAACCTGTTCTACAACATGGGAAAGCATCAGGTTGGATTGGTCGGCACATGGGATGTTGTCGCTTTTGACGAAGTAGCCGGAATCAACATGAAGGATAAGGATGGCATCCAGATCATGAAGGGCTATATGGCTAATGGATCATTCAGCCGTGGAAAAGAAAGCATCAATGCGAATGCCTCAATGGTGTTCGTTGGCAATATCAACGGTAGCATTGAAAATCTGGTGCGTGTAAGCCATTTGCTTTCTCCATTCCCTAAAGACATGATAGATACGGCATTCTTTGACCGTTTCCATCACTATCTGCCAGGATGGGAAATTCCAAAGATGCGCCCTGAGTATTTTACTGACGCTTTTGGTTTCATATCTGATTATTTCTCAGAGTGTCTGCGTGAAATGCGCAAGCACAATTTCAGCGATGCTATTCAGAAGTACTTCCGTCTTGGCAAGGACTTGAATCAGCGTGATACTATTGCCGTGAAGCGTACTGTCAGCGGTCTTTTGAAGTTGCTCTTCCCTGATGGTTCTTACCAGAAAGAAGATGTACGCAAGTGCTTGGAGTATGCACTTATCGGTCGTAGAAGAATCAAGGAGCAGCTGAAGAAGATTGGAGGACTGGAGTTCTTCGATGTTCATTTCAGTTACATTGACCTCGAAGATGGCGAAGAAAGATACGTCAGCACTCCAGAGAATGGCGGTTCAGCCCTTATTCCTGAAGGTGAAATGCAAGCAGGCTCGCTCTATGGTATAGCACACCAACCTGGCGATGGACAGATTGGATTAGTGCGTTTGGATTTGCAGGTAATGGCTGGCAATGGAAAGTTTACCCATACAGGTTTTGGCTCTGGCAGTGCTATCAGCGATGAGTTGAAGGAAGCTGTGAATTATTGTCGTAGCAACCTGTCTCGCATCACTCAGGCATCGAAGTTCTCTGAGAGTGAAATGCACATGAAGGCAACGGACATCAACGGTATAGGAACATTGCAAGGTCTTGAGCTGGCGGTGTTTGTATCGCTGGTATCTGGCTTAACAGGCAGACCTCTGCAACCTCAGATGTGTGTCCTTGGTTCAATGAGCATTGGAGGAACTGTCATTCCTACAAGTGACCTTGCTGGAGCATTGCAGATTGCTGCTGATGCTGGTGCCAAGCGCATTCTCTTGCCTGTAGCCGATATGATGCAGTACTCAAAGGTTCCTGCTGACCTCGTTTCAAAATTCAGTCTCGAAATATATTCAGACCCTGTAGATGCCGCTTTCAAGGCATTGGGGATAAAATAAAAATTTATGTTAGATTTAATGCAAGGGCTTGAAAATTATAAAGTTTATCATTATACAGACTTAAATGCCTTTATAAATATTATCAGAAACGAAGACATTGTTTTACGTGCAACAAATTGTTTATATCTCAATGACTCCAATGAAATTGTGGAAGGTGTAAAGTCTGTAGAACGAGTTATTCAAAAGAAGATTGATGTTGGCGCTTTTCGCAACTACTATCTGTCTTCCTTTTGTCAGACCTCCGATACGTTGCAAATGTGGGGAATGTATGCTGCTAATGGTGCTGGGTGCGCATTAGGATTTGATTTTTCACAGCTACAAAAAGCCTATGGATTATCGATAAAATGCACATATGGTGAAAAGGAAATCGATGAAAGTTTTAAGAATTTTTACAACTTAAACAAAAATGGACATATTGTTCATATGGGACCTAATCATGAAGAAGAGCAGAGGCGAATTGATGCAAATAAGAAACAGATACAAGATGAATTAGAGACCAACCTAATAATTACAACATGTCTCGGCTCTAAAAATATAGCCTATGAAAATGAACAAGAAAGACGGTGTGTAGTATATACAGATAATCCGCTATACGTCAAGCATAAAGTAAAAAATGGAATTGTTGTTCCTTATGTAGAAGTCCATATTCCCAAAACGGCACTAAGAGAGGTTATTATAGGACCAACAAATACTTCACACATAGCTAAGCAGTCTGTGATTCATTTCCTAAAGATGAAGGGATATGATCTGGATAAAGTAAATGTAACATTGTCCAAAATTCCTTATCGCGGTTAAAAATGTAAAAAGGCGCATCACCCACTACGGATGGTGCGCCAATTTTAATAGAGAATAGTGGCAAGCATATCACTTGCGACGTTTCTGGTTCTGCTGCTTCTGCTTCTTTTCCATCATAATGTCGTACTTCTTGCGAATCGTCTCTTGCAGAGCGTCAATATCGTCCTTGCGGTATTTGACATCGCTGTAGATGAAATCCACATAGTCAAACTTGTTGATGGTAGCCGTATCACCTTCAACCAGTGACCAGTTTCTGACAGTGACATACTTGGCACGGTCATGATGCAGATCCTTGTTGTCGTATGACAGAAGTACAATCATGCAGAACTCCAACACCATCACAAAGAATGCGATGAGGAAGCAGAATCTGCGGAAGTACTTCGACTGCCAGAGAAAAGCAAAACCATACATAGGCCAGTGCCAGAACAAGTAAGCCAGACATGCCCACGAAGGGAATGGAGGTCGCTTAGGAGTCTTGACACCTTGCACGTCCTCAATCCTGCCGATAACAGTCTCCAGACGTTTGACGGTTTCGTTCTGAGTATCGGCAATCTCCTTGGACTTTGTTTGCTGTTTGTCGATAGCACTTTCATGCTTCTTGTAGAGGTTATAACCAGTCAGAATGTCGTTCATGAAACCAGTACACTTTACAAGAGCATTCTCAGGAGTGATAACATCGATACCTGATTCTTCCTGCTTACGTCTGCTCTCTTCACGTTCCTTGCGCTTCGCTTCTTCTCTGTGATCCGCTGTATAGTTGTACATCGTTTCCAAAATGAAACAGAAGTCATGCACGTCAATATCTTTGAGCATTTTGTCGGTAAACTCGCCATCGATAGGCGGATTCTCCGTCACATCAACAGATTCAGAATCTGGCTGACTGACAGGAACAATGACATCAGCATCCTCGACCTGCTCAGAAGATTCAGCAGGATGTGCAGACACAGTCTGTGAAGAGACAACTGTGGATGAAATATCAGCCATCTTGTCTTTCACTTCCTGAACCTTCTCCTTGGTTATCATCCTTGCAGGTTTAAGCTTGGGTTTTGTAGTATTATTCGGCATATTCTAAATGTATTAACGATGGAACTTAGGTCTATTCCTTTTCTTCTTCTCGTCATCATCATCGTCATCGCCCCAGCCACTGGAACTGCCACCACCGCCACCTCCTGAGGTCGGAACCACAGTCGGACCAACGGCAAGTTCGACAGCTACAGCAGCCACGTTGGAAGCAAGTTCGGCAGCCGCATCGGTATCGAAAAAGGCAGAATCGTTGTTATCATCATAGATATTCACGCTACTGTCCTCGACATACTCATCTTCCTTGCCAAAGGAAACTTTCGGCAGACGGACATCAGAATCCATATCATCAAACTTGACCTCATGAATCATAGGTTCATCTGGCAACCACTGGTCTTTAGGCAACAGAGCGTTGACATTGTACAGCTGTTGGTTCAACATGTAGAAAGTCAAACTGCGTCGGTCAACCTGATAACCACTCATTGAGACATTGCCTTTGGTGAAGACAACTCCCATGCCTTTGCCACCTTCACGAGGTGCAACCTTGACCTGAATGCCTTGCTCCTTCATACGATCAATGAAATCCTGCCATGTACGACTGCCAGGCAATGCTTTCTGTGCTGCATCAAAGATGGCATACTTGACAACTGCCTTGCCTTTGAGTCGGTCACGGTTGACCTTCATCTTGCCATCGCTCCAATGAAGACCGTAGTGTCTGGTCATCGCCTGACAAATGGCGATTGCCCTTTCTACATCACATCCGTCAGATATGGTCTTGCCGAAATCGTTGACTCGGTTATAGACAACATGCACATGGTCATGGTCGTGGTCATGGTGTCGGAAGATGACAAACTGGGTATCAGTGATGCCCATCTTCTTCATATACTCCATTGCAAGTTTACGCATGAATCCGTCAGTGCAACGATGTGCGTCTTCTGGAGGAAATGAAAGCGCAAAGTGTCCGACACAATTCTCAACCCTTGGGTTCATCATAGCTTGGATCTTGAAAGACTTTGCTATGGTATAGTTGCTCCGAAGATCAACTCCGCGAGAAGCAAGAATTGTTGTGTCCTTGTCCTTGATGTCGTTTGCATAATTGACGATTCCTCCGAAGGTAGAACCGTTACTTATCTTGGGCATCATATCCAGCGGTAGATTATGTCGAGTACACCATGAAGCCTTGAACGCAAATCAAGCATATCCTTTGCTACACTGCTGAAACCTGCCTTGTTGGCTTGGTATGCCAACTGGTTGAGATTTCCTGCCATGTTAGCAGCTGCCCTGAAGTCCTTGGCGAAGTCAGGATCTATAGGAGCCTTGACATAGCCGTTCATAGTCATCTGGTTCATGTACTCTGAGTCAGACAGCCTGTTTTCATCAGCAGCGAGTTCGACGCATTTAGCCTCTTCAATAGTGAAGTAAGCCTTCTTGCATACGATTCGCTTCTGTTCCTCTGCTAAGGGTGGACGACCTCCCTTATGTTTACGAGAAGAGTTAGGGGTTTGGGGTTCTTGGGTATTATTCATAATAGCCTCCTTCACATTTATGTGCCAGCATCTTGATGCTCCCGACCGAAGGGATGGTTGTTTTCTGGGCATAGAAAACATACACTTGCTCCCCAACCCCGTAAAACCCCTCTCCGCAAAGCGGTCGTTACGTCTGACGGACATCGTTTCAGCTCTGCTGGATCGTGTCAGATACAAGACTTAACGTAGGTAAAACCAAGGTTATAGCCGTAGGCATCGAAGATGTTTGCAATAGATGAATAGACAGGCTGCAGGACAGGTGGTGAGCCATCGGCAGAGCCATGGTCTTACGACCTCGACAAAGCCACCAGAAACGGATTTTACGCATGATAGCGGACTGTGGTCAGAGACACCTCGCTGACCTCTGTCGCTGCGTAATGTCCGATTAGAAGGATGGTCTCGAATCAATGCCTGGGCGACTCTTACTACATATAATATAGTATGTGTCGCTTTGGCATCCCTTCACCCTTGGGTGTGTCTATGCCGGAAAGTCTGGTTCACTGCTTGTGCCTTGAATGAGGATCAAGAGGTGAAACTGGTCATAAATCCAGCATTGACAAAAGGGAAAAGGGTAAGGCATGGTGTGTCTGCCAAAGGACATCACCATTCTGTTGTTCCTACAAGGCTCTGAGGATAGGCTATGACAGCGTACTACTGCTGACCATGCCCATCATCAGAGTGACCTGTCAGCCCTGCACCTCCTTTCCGAGCGTATCTGCCAACTTGTTCTCCTGAGCAGCAAGATTCGGCAGACGCTTCTTCTTGTCCTTCATGAGCGCATAGAGTTCCGATAAGGCATACGTCTTACGCTTTCCCCAGCGTGAAGGAATCAGATAGCCATTCTTCTCCCAAGTCCACAAAGTGGTCTTGCAGACATGGAATTTCGCAATGACCTCGTCAGTCGTTAAATAGGTCTCATCCTTTGGAGCCATTGCCAATTCGGCATCTCGCATAGCGATAGTCTTCTCGATAATGGTCTCTGCGAACTGGACAAGATCCTCGCCAGTGACCGTGAAATTCATGCGACCACCAGCCTGAATCATTGAGTATAAATCCATTATTCAGTCTTCATTTGGTTAGTATTAACCGGCACTTGCTGAGTGCCAGCGTTATCAACGCCAGAGAAGAGGTCTTCCTGCATGTAACCGCCACGTCTGGCAGTATCAGAATTAACACCTTCTCGCTTATCACCATCATTCTGACTGCCAGCCTTTGCATCCTTGGTTGTAGCACCCTCGGTTGCAGTAGCCACATTCTGAGTGACAGGTGAGCCTTCCTTCTTCTGACCCTTATCTTCGCTTGCTCCATCAGGCGAAGGTGTTGGGTCGGCAGATACCTGATCATCAGCCTTTGGAGCATAGGCTGAGATACGGTCTGCCAGATAAGGGAATGAAAGAACCATGAACTTCTTGTGCATGTCGATCGTGAGAACATCACGTTCGGCAAGTCCATTGAGGAAGTCACGAACCTTATCCCTGTGCCAATCCCACACTCGTGCGAGTTCGGAAACCGACGTTACCAGTTGACCAGGGGTAACGACCAGTGGAGTACCCTCCTTGGTCATTGCACCTGTAGGCTGCTGGCAGGTCTTGTTGAGAAGGTCGCGGAAAGCATCGACTCTCAACACCTCTTTCTTGTGAACTGGACAGAGGTAATCCAGTAGGTCAAGACTCACCACATGAGTGAGGAAGACCTCATGAGTAAAATGCTTCTGTGACATAGTAAGTATATCAGTGATAAAAGCGGTTGATTCTCTCAGTACCTGATGACCAAACTGTTGGTCAGGAGGTGGGGGTATTCATTGAATATGCTTCTTCTTTGATTTGCAGTATTAAAAGGTTTGACATGTGTCCTGTCGGCAGATGCGGTATAGGGACATCTGCCAGACAGAACGTTAGTACATCAGAGCAAGTGTGGCAGAGCAGGTGTGTCAGTTGATCATGTCAACGAGTTCACGCTTCATGTCATCATCGATGGTGCGGTATCTGGCGAAAGCCTTGGAGCCTTCGACATGACCTGACATCGAGCCAATAAGGTCTGGATCCTTGACCTTCTTGTACATGTTGCCGATAAAGGTGCGTCGAGCCATGTGGCTGCTTGCAATCTCATTGAGTGGTCTCTTCACCTCGGTGCGAGTCTTCGGGTCGAGTACCGAAACGATGCGAGTCACATCTGCCATGGTACAGAGTTTCTTGATGTCATCGTTGTACTCCCAATCCTCGAAATAAGGGAGTAGCGTGGTCTTGCGCCAACTATACCTGTCAAGGATTTCACGAGCCTTCTGGTTCAGCGGAACTCTCACAAGTCTGCCTGAGCTCTCGGCAGTCTTATGTGGGATGTACTCCAAAGCACCATTGACGATGTTATCCTTGGTGAATCTGCCAATATCACCCATGCGGCATCCAACACAGCACTGGAAGATGAAGATGTCACGATGGAACTTCAACTGGTTCTTCTCGGCAGACAAATCAAGGTTCCAGATTCTGTCTCTTTCTTCAAGAGTCAGATACCATGGAGTGCCATAGGTCGGAGCCTTCAACTCGAAGCGGCTGAACGGCTTTGTCGTTGGAATGCCGTTGAAGTCAACCCACTTCATGACAGTACGAAGGCGGTGAAGAATGTCATAAGCACCATTCTCGGACATTTCTGCCCTTGGCTTCTGCCACTCCTTCAGGTCTTCAAAGATCTCAGGATGGTCTTGGAAGATGATATACTCGTCAAGAAGGTACTCCTTGAAAAGATAAAGGTCTTCCTCGGTAATGGCTTCAGCATACATGACATAGCCTTTGCGACGCTTGACATTCTGCATGTAAAGCTCGAAGTGCTTAATCTTCTTGATGATGGTATGCGAGGTATAGATGGTACAGTTAGCCACCTTTCGATGGTTATAGTACTCAAGTTTCGGATTTAGACTTTGAGGTTGAATTTATTGTATAAAAAAGGCT
>OGDF01002204.1_pt1 | contig 26968 bp, 26 predicted proteins | sample 1570141 | NCBI WGS metagenome assembly OGDF01 (sample SAMEA4370581, study PRJEB24528) | human gut metagenome | reverse complement strand
ATTGTTGATACACTGCCTGTCAAAAAGTCGAGTTAATTAAAGGATGAAATACTAGCGTAAAGGATAAGCTCATTTCTGTTTGTAAGGTAGTGGTATTGCCGCTTATCATTGCAGGCATTGTGGTATGTGCATTGTACCTTGCTATGCAGAATAAACTTGAGGCAGAAAGCTTAAAGGGGCCGGTTCTTGCCATGCGTGAGGATGTGGCTGCCAATACCTTTGTAAAGAGCGAAGACGCGTAAGTATTTTGAAGTGATATCTGTGGACTTAACAGCGATTCCAACCTGTGCCTTTAAATCCTTGGATGAGTTGCCCAAGGATGGGTTCTACATTGAAAATGCCATGACCAAGACGCAGATGGTGATGAAGGATGATATTGCAGACAAGGATTTTGTGATGGATAAGTACAAGAATGGCTATGAGATTACATCATTTCCGGCAGAATCCTTTGATGGTGGTGTAAACGGATCTCTTCGAAAAGGAGATATCGTGGATGTGTATGCGCTAAATCCTGATACAGAACTTTTGGAATTGTTTGCGGAGAATGTCTATGTGAGCGAGGTATACGACAATGCCGGTAACAGAATCACGGAGCCGGATGGGGTGGCAACATCTTTTACGGTATGGGTTACTCCGGAGGAAGTGGAGAGTGTGAATCTGGCAGTTGTGTATGGTGGCGTACAGATTTATTTGAAGGTGCAGTAAAAAGACTTGACAAGATGTTAAAAAAAATGTAATTTAGTACGAAATAATAAGCAACAAGGTGAGCATACTAGAATATGTATATAATATAGATTATTTGCTCAAAACGAACAAATGTTCCTTGGTTTTTTGATCGGGAGATAGTATAATCTTCGTAAGAAAGAAGTTGACATTAAGCAGTATATCTGATATTATGTACGCTATGTTTGGTGATTCTCCACCATTTTAAAGAGAGAAACGATAAAGTTTGGTGATTCTCAGCCGATAAATGAGAGACGATAAAGTTTGGTGATCAGCGACCAAGACAGCTGGCAATAACGATAAGGGAGCCTAGCGGCTTCCTTATTTTTTACAAAGGAGATAATGTGGAATTTACTAGCTTTCGTTTTGTATTCATACAACCTGATTATTTAGAGGAGCTTCATAATGCAGATTCAGAAATTTTTTATTCAAAAGACACTGATTATTCAAAAAAACCACATTTGGGAATACTTACTACTTGTAATGATAGGGAGTATGTTATTCCATTGACCTCAGCAAAAAGCAAGCATGCTAATTGGAGAGATATTACTGCGACTAACTATCGTGTATATGAAGAAATTGATACTAGAACGGCAGTAATAGATCCATATGATGTTATTGTTGAAGAAACAGATTTAAATAAACTAAGACAAAAAGGAATTCCGGAAAACGAGTTCCAATTTTTTAAGAAGAGAATTCTTTCTGTTTTAGAAATAAAGAAGATGTTTCCGGTAATTGCTGGAGTTTATCATTTAGCTGATTTGAGTACGCCAGCAACTACAGTAGAAGATGAACAGAGAAGAAACCTTATGATAAAAGAATATTTCTTCTGTAAAAAGTATAAAGAACAGATTGAAGCTAAAGCAAAGAAAATCTATGAAAAGCAGATGACAACAGGTTTTGTTGCTCCATATCACTGTAATTTTAGTGTTTTAAAATCTGTTGCAGATACATACGAAATAAAGAATTGATAATTGACATCCATATAAAGTATTGTGATGCAATACTTTATATGGATGTTTTTGGTAAAAAGGATATGTTATATTATAGATGCAGATTATAAAGATTTTATTTTGGTATTAATTGCAAAAGTGATATAATGTTCTTGAGATGGGGAGCGCGTATTCCGATAACCTGTCCCGTCGATATATGCGGAATATAAGGCATCATTCACATGACCGAATGCTGAAAACAATGTGACTACAATGGAGATGGAAGAGGACTTGTTAACCATTGTCAATGAACAAGCCCAATGGAGTTCTACTGGACGCAGGCAAGTGGTGACATTTACTTTGCGGGAACATCTGTCTGGTGATTCAGTTGAAGCTGGACGAACCTCTGTAAGGTGATAATATGTGCGGATATTACAGATTTGTCTGTACAGGAGATTAAGGACGAACTACGCATGGCTTCATGTAAAGTCGAACTTCGCATTAAGTAGTGAATGTGTGAAGAGTCCCTGCAAGATTAGGAGGATTGTAGGATTGCAGGAAACCTACATATTAAGAAAATCATTTATGAAATATATGCTCACATTGCGTGAGTATAAAAAGGAGGAAAGGGATCAGGTGGAGATGGCAACTTATTGTTTTAGTTGATATTTTTACTTGGAGGTGAGGCGAATGTTTCATTTGTGTAGCGAGCTCACAGGGATTGAGGTTCAAATCCCATTTACAACAAATGTAACTTATTGTTTAGATTATCGTCTCCATCCTATCTTGAATTAATTAGGACGGACTAATTGTTAACTTTCCAACAGATTGAAATGTATGGAAAGTTGCAACCGCTGATCAAAAAATATAAGGACCATATAGGAGAGTCAAATGTATTAACTGATGGTCAATTGTATTTTAATTATTTGCTACAGAAATATTTGAGAGATGAACGATTCGAAAGAGCTGCCTTTGAACGAAGGACAGGCGTTGGGAAGAATGTATACTACAAATTATCTGGTATTAGCAAAGAAACGAAGGATAAGCCAGTCAAAGCAGAAACGTTATTTGACGTGGCAATAGGATTAAGATTAACATACGAAGAAGCGTTAGTGTTGTTTACGCTTTGGGGTAAGAATCTGTTGTGTGATGATCCGGTTTTGCAAAAAATGAATGAAGAATTATTAGAACTAGATTCATGAAAACAGACGAAAACTGATATTACAAAGGTTTTTGAAAAAGGAGTTTTAATTAATTACAGAGGGAACAAGGTATCCGCAGATTACTGCTGGATACCTTATTTTGTTGTACTTTGATAGAGTCCAGGAATTTCAAAAAAACGTGTTATTGTGTATTATGGCTCTTAAAATCCGGCAGGTGTCTAAAAGAGTCCAAGAATCATCATATATTTTTATGATTGAGAATAAATTAAGTAAAATATTCTTGAAAGTCAATTGAAATACTAGGTATATAATAAAAAAAAGAATAGAAATATAAAATTATTCAAAAAGGGTTGACTCATAAGTTGATAGGTGTTATTATACAGCTAAGGAATAAATAAAACGATTTATTCTCAAAACCAATAAGAATAGGAGGAATATTTTGAAAATGGCGGAAAATAAGATTAATATGATTCTTGATGGCGGAAGCTACAAACTGTCTTACAGCAAGGGTGGTAAGCAGAACAAGGTTACAATTGGAAATGAGAAGAACATCACTGTAATGGCTGCAAGAAAGATAAGCTCGGAAGTAGAAGACTTGTTGAATTCGGATTTGAAGCTTGAACATATGGAAAAAATGCATGCGATTAATTCAGATGCAGTTAAATGTGGCTATCCAGAAGGTATTCTGAAATACCAAAATGTTTCTATTGAATTGGCAGTACGAATCTTGTACCCAGACGAATATGAAGCGTTTAAAAACAATAATGAATATTGCAAAATCAAGAGAGATGAAAAGCCGTTGGAGATTCTGAATATTGGATGTACAGGTTCAGGAAAAACACGATTCATTTTGAGCGCCGTGTTATCAAAGGAAGCATTAAAGAACTTCGTTCCAGCTCTAACAAGTCTCAGAGAGACAACAGCTTGTTCCATTATATACCATATTAATTGCACATCCGTAAAATTGGGTGAGGAATTTGATTTTAAGGTTGTGACACAGCTGAAAACGGAAGAGGAGATTATAAGTAGCATTAGAGGACTGATTCAAGAGGCTGTTGAGGAGTATATTGTTACAGTTAAGGAAAACTGCAAAACCATTTTGGATTTATCTGAATTGTGCGAGAAATGCAGGGGAGCCGTAGAAAAACGTTTAGAAATGAACTATGACAAAACCTTTGGTCTAGGAATCAGAAAAGTAAATAAGCCTTTAGCGAGTTTAATTGAAGAATTAACTAAGAGTGTGCTTATGGATTTTTATGGTAATAGCAAATCTATTGACAGATTAGCGAAAGAAGATGGCTATTTCATTATTAAGCAGCTCGTTCGAGATTATGAAGATGAGCAGTTTGATATAGGTAGTGATGTTATCAATCAGATGGTTGCAAAATTTGACATTTCAGACATTGTAAGTGAAGTCTATGGAAAATTGATGCAGGATTTGGAAGCTTATAATGCTGAATATTCTCAAAGTGCTGTTGCAGGAGGAAGTATAAGCTATTGCGGAAGAACAAAAGAAACAGAAACTTTACTGTATCTCAGCCATGTGTTTGGTAATAAGACTAAGCAACGAAAGGGAGATTTCTATACTATTGAACCTATTGTGAAAAATGCAGAGTTCTATTTTGAATCAGATCAGATTTCCTTGGATAGAGAGATTATTCTTTCTGATAGCGTAGGTATCAATCAAGGACAGAAGGATGCTGCTAGAATTAATGAGGTTGTTTTCTATAGAGTTCAGGAGTCTGTTCAAAGCAGAAAGCCAGATATAATTTTGTGCCACACCAAACTGAACAATAAAGATGACTATATGCTTGACATCATTAAGAGATTAAATGCACAAGGATATAGTAGATCGACGTATATTGTGTCAGGCCGTTTGGATGAGGTGTGGTCAACTTATCTTGCGGATAATGGTATAGATAAAGAGGTTGTTACAGAGGAAGACTTTGAGGAATTCATTGATGTGACAAAACAGATTTACATAGAGTCTGATAGTGTAACGCTGAATTCTATTATTGGGAACAATTACTATATATGCGATAAGACCAATAGTCTTTATTATGAGTATACTTACGCAAAGGAATACACTTGCTCAGCGGTTTTGGAGCAGATAATCGATGCAAGAATGCAGAAAACGGAGGATAATTATCTGTTTGACGATGTAGACTTTATGGATATTATCCAAAGATATAACGTGGCAGGAAATGTATATCAGCAATTTCTCAACAGTATTCCAAGTATGATTCCGTTGGCATACAGAGATATGAGATGGAATACTTTGCAGAAAGCGATTGAGGAGCTTTGTTGGAATGGTTTTGGCTTTGATGTGCTATATCCGGCATTTAACATCAAAAATGCAATTGCAAATGAGCTGAATCGAGAGGATATAAAGATTGAATTTGAAAAGAAATTTGCAGAAAAAGCGGAGGAGATGAAGAAAAGGTATCTGCTTGAAGTAGCAGAGGTTGCTCAGATTGTATTAGTAACGGAGTATCGTGAATTCATGAAAAATCTTTTGGACATGCGTTATGATTCAAAACTGAGAACAAATTTGAGTTTGACCATGACAGATGATCGTAAGCAGAATCTTCATTTGCTTTATCAGAATTGTATGAAACAAAATGGAATACAAGGCGCTTATGCAATGCAGATGGTATTTCATATTGCATGGATTAGAACATTGGATTTTTTCAGAAGACAAGCACAGTAAAGACACGGGGGATACGAATGGATTATGTTTTTGATTTAAATACTCTTGAGACTACTGGAATAATTGAATGTCCGTATTGTGGTCGCAGTAAGGCATATGTTTACAATAATGCTACAGGAAAACTTTCAAGCGTATGCAACATTTGTGGCAGGATTGTACTGTGGGACTTTGATAACAAGACGGCATATAAAGCCAGAGCCAAGAAGTATGCTCAATAATTTTATATTGGAAGCTACACGAGCACTCAGGGCTGTTTAATACAGCTACTACTTAGCCGGGGCGTATCATCGTACAACATGAGTATTTGTTGTGCGTTGGTGAGCCTCGGTTTTTGTAACAAAAATTGTTTGGGAAACTGCTTGCTTTTTGCCATAAGCTGGTATATACTATAAACAGAACACATGTTCGAAAACAAACAACTTATGATCAGCAAAGAGTTGTGCAGTAGGGGATACTTAACTCGGTATCTATCGGAAAACCTGCTTCATTGACCGAGTGATCACGGTCATAGTAACAATTGCAGAGAGTGGCACCAAATCCCTTTTCTCTCGAACAAGATGATTATGGTTATCTTTTTGGAGGTGAATCACATGCAAGAGATCAAAAGTTCTAATAAGGAAACTATGGTGCATACTGACGAAGTACATGTTGCTTGTCCATGCTGCAAAAACAAGAGATTGTTTGATGCAGATCCGATGACAGAGGGCATTATAAAGATAAAATGTCCTATTTGCAAATCTGTTATTGCCGTTAGTTTTCATCATAAAAGTATATGCACTGAGCGAATCGCCGTATAGATATTTCTATAACGAGCAATGCCTGGCAAAAGTAGAAGGAAGAGCTATTTTTGCCAGGTTTTTGTTTTGTAATTTAAAATTCATATATGGTTGACAAATCGTAAACCTGGTGTATAATGTGTAATATAGATAATAAAGAAGGTGGTGTATAGGATGATTCTAGAAGGCAATGAAGGATTAAAAGTGTATGCACAGAATAATGTTCTATCAAATGAAGAAACCTGTGACAAACTAAAAGTATCCAAACAATATTTGTATAGGTTAATAAATGAAGAAAAGCTTACACCTTTTAAGCAAATGAAGGGCGGATATTTGTTCTGGAAACCGGATGTTTTAGCTTTTGATCAAGAACGGAAAATTAAGGCTGGTTATGGATCTAGTACACATAAGGCAATAGAAGACTTTGAAAAATTGGATTTAAATCCAGAACAAATAGATTCAATTCATATATATAGATATGACAGAGATGCTGCTATTGATGATTTCTACGAGGTATGTGGTGGCGATGAAAAAAATCAGCTTATGTATATCGAGGCTCCAACCTTCATAATAAAAATGGTGGATTCTACTGAGTATTGGATTTCTGGATTGCTTTGCGGATATTGTGGAACATCAACGGGAGGTACCGAGAAAGTATTATACAAATTGGGAATTCTTGATTCGTATAATACAAGAGAATCGGAAGCATATGTTGCTGCTAGTCATATTATTCACATCTATAGAACTGACAGTGGCTGGGAAACAATAAGGAAAGAGAGTTATTGGGATAAACTGTGTGAAAAAGAGAGAGGAATCTTTGGTTTATCTTCTAATTTGTATTCTTACAATGGCAATTTGGTTTTGGTAGTTGAAAGATACGGAATCAATTATTCTGATAAGTATGAAATGTTACCTTCTGATTTTATCGAGACTTGCTTTGAATTTATTGATGATGCCACTATGGTCGAAAATTTGACAAAGGAGAAGGCACTTGAAACCGGTCATTATGTTACGCTTGGAAGATTAACAAATATTTTTCAAATAATTTTGTCGAACGACCAGAAGCGAGAATTATGGATGATTTACCCTAATGACGAAAAATACGAGGCAGAAAACCAAACAATGTTAGATATCTTGAAGCAACTTGGTTTGGAACTCACAGAGGAAAAAATCAGTTCAAGCTTTTGGAAGAAACTTAAGGATATTCCTAGAAGCATCACGAGGAAGTAGTAGGAGGCAATTATGGCAGAAAGAACATATGAGGTTCCTATTTGTGATTTGAAATCTCCAAAACGAAATAAGATTTTCTATGTAAGAGTCAACCAATATGGTGAAGTGTTGGAGTATATGGCTCAGAACGTTAGAGACTATCGATCTGTCACAAAACAGGAAATGCAACAGCAGATACAAGAATATTTGTCAAAAATTAATAACAGAGGTTGAACTACTGAGCAACCGGGTCCATGAATTGAGACACCAACCGCCAGAGTCAAAATATTTGAAACTTGCAAATAGCAGGTTTTAGATGTTTTGGCTCTTTTTTTGTTTTCTTTTCACCAGAGGATATGAGTTTCGTGTTCTCTGTTGAGCAGAAAAGCTCAAACGGTAAAGCCTACCGAGGACAGGCTATTTAATCGAATATTCTCAAAGCTTTTTGAGTGCGCATTAGAAAAGCGGCGGGACGCATATTGAACAAAGACAGCATGAATTGAAAAGTTGTTTGTTCATATGCTCCGACCGCTACTTGTGATGCTCAAACAGGAGTAGGTGGAGTTGTAGTTCATTATATGCGTCCCGCGGAGAAGAAATTTCAACGCGAAAGGACGTATATTTATGAGAAAAGAATTTTTACAGCAGGAAAATGAAAACACAAGGAAGTATTTAACAAGAGCAGCTAGAATCTATGATTCAATTATGAATGGTACACCTTTAGAGGATGGTACAGTGCTAAGAGATATAATGGATGATGTGGAGCAAACTGAGTTCAAAAATTATTTGATGACTATTATGAATCCAATTATTGTGAGAGTTGTTGAATGTGAAGGCAGAGCGGCACATCTTACTTTTTAGGTAGAGGATATCTTGCTTTCAAGAGTGTATGAGATGGTGTTAAAAGATTTTGGTAAATTTAATAACTATAAGGAAGATTCTGAAGAAGAATACACACTTGCCAGTTTCGTTAAAGGAAGGATTGGTGATGTCATCAGAAATTCTGTTTCGGAAGATCAGGGTATTGGGGTAAACAGAAGCCGTCAGCGTAATTATGTGTGTAGAGTTAGATCTGCAATTGCAAACGAAAAGCAGATTGAGGAGGAGAAAATTACTGTTGATGAAATTTGCGAAAGGATTAATGCAGAGAATAAAAAGAAGAATGCTCGTAATATATCAAAAAAACTGGTGATGGAACTTTTGGCATTCGAAAAAGGATTTGTATCTACCTCTGAAATGGAAGAGAAGGGGGAGCAGCTTGGACAGTTACAGAGTGGACTTGTCACAGAGTTTGATTCAGAAATGGATTTTGATACTAAGGAGATTCTTGATGAAGCCTTCAAGTCACTTTCAGGCTTGGGTTACTATATTTTGATGAAGGAATATGGAATGCTTGGAGAACAGATTCGAAATCAGGAAATGTGTGATTTTGTTGTAACTTCTTTATTCCAGAAGCTTCTTTTTGAAGATGAAACAATTCGTTCTAAGGCAGATCCAGTTAAGACTGCGTATAATAAGAAAAACAAAATCAAGAAAGCACTTGCCTAATTAAATGGCAAGGTTAATATGTCAGATCTTATTGGAACAATTGAAACTTATGTCGAGGATAAGTTGAAGTCTTATACAAATTAAACATATTGATACTTATCGTGCCCTGGGACAAACCTCAGGGCATTTCAATTGAATATACTTTAGTATTTAGTATTGGCAAAATACTAAATACCGTGTATTCTAGTATTGGAAGCAAAGGAGGTATCCATAATGCAGAAGGAAATATGTTTTACTATTGATTCTGATGTATACGAAAAGCTTACGATGGCATTGCAATTGTCAGGCGAAAATCAAGAATCTGTTCTTGAGAGTTGCGTGAAGTCGTATATTGCAAAAACTTTTGGTGAGATATCCGAAGAGTATAGCCCTGATAAGAAAAAGTCAGTTGTTGATAGAGATTATACAGGAAAGGCTATTCAGAGAATTCCGGCTTGGTCGGCAAAGCCGAATCAAAACAATCATAAAATTATAAGAGCATTCTTTACAGCTGAGGATTCTTTCGGAAGCGTGACTCTCGACACGATGGAAAAACTTTGCGGAGACAAGTCAAAATCTGAATTATATGTTGCTAATTTTAAGAATAATTATGCTCAGATGAAACTTGATGGTCCTAAGACGTATGGAAAAGTGTTTGAGGATGATGGGGAAAATGTTTGGATCTGGAAAGAGGTAGAAGTGGTACTCCGAAAATTTAAGGATTCTTTTTTAGGATAGTTGGGATGTCTATAAATTGCAAATCTGATACTTTATTATAGAAGATAAGAGTCAAGACATCAGTATAAAATGAACCAAATTGCAGCAACAATAGCGATGATATGAATTGTAGTATTTGCAAGCAAGTATTAGATATTACATTTCATGTGATTATTATCTAGAGGAAGTTTATATATGTATAAGAAAAGTGAAATAGAAATAGAAGTATTACCAGCGAATGAGGGGGACTGTATATTAATTACAATTGAAAAAGAAGATATACATATACTTATAGATGGTGGAACTGCAGAGACATATAGAAATTATTTAAAAACTCGTTTGATTCAGTTAAAAAATGAAGGAAAGGTAATTGACTTATTAATTGTTACACATATTGATAATGATCATATAGGAGGAATAATTGAGCTGCTTAAGGAAAATGGCTCAGATATGGATTCTAAAATAATCAGAATTAGAAATATATGGCATAATAGTTATAGACATTTACAGTTTGAGAAAAATCAGAAGTTAGGTAGATCAGAAAAAAATATATTGAATAAGATTATCGCTAATGGAGAAGTTTACTTTAATTATAATTTAGGTAAGAATAATCCGATTAGTGCGATGCAGGGAACAACACTTGCTGGGTTAATATTTGAAGGTGGTTATCATTGGAATGAACAATTTGATAAACAGGCTGTCATGAATAATGGAATAAATTATCAATTTGGAAAAGAATGTTTTATAACAGTATTGAAACCCAATATTTCTGATTTAGAGAAGCTTGGTAAGAAATGGAAGAGAGATTTAAAGAAATCAAAATATTCATTTGTATTTTCGGAAGATAAGTTATTTGATGACGCTTTTGAATACTATTGTCGTTGTATGCCAACAGATGGAAATGGAAATAATGAAAAGATATGTTATTCAAAACATAATACAGAAGAAATGACTATTGAAGAAATTTCTAAAGAATCAATGAGTGAGGATAATTCTATTACAAATAGGTCTTCTATTTCAGTAATAATTAGATACAGAAATAAAAAGCTCTTGTTTTTAGCGGACAATATAGCTGATGGTGTTCTAGAGTATTTATCACAAGAAGACAGGGTGTATTCGTTAGTAAAATTACCACATCATGGATCTGCAAATAATATTAGTGATGATTTTGTTGAATGTATAGAATCCGATACATATTTGGTTTCAACAAATTCAGAAAAGTATAATCATCCTGATATAGAAACATTGGCAAAGATTGCATGTAAGAGAACAGAGTATGTTAAGAGAATATATTTTAATTATAAAATTGACAAAGTTGCAGACTTTGAAAAGAAGATTTACGGAATGAATGATATAGAGTTTGTTTATTTAGGGGAAGGGCAGAAAATATATCTGTAGAAGGTGAACTGAAATGGGTAATTTAAAATCTGCTGTAGCTTTACTCATCTGTGGAAAAGAACAAGGTACAGCATTTCTAATTAGCAACACATTAGCACTAACGATGACACATTGTGTTGAGGATGCAATTGAAAATGGAGAGGATATAAAACTCGCCTTTAAAAATATTCCTGGTCAAGATGAAATAAATATAAAGGCATCTATCGTATCATATGAAGAAGATTATCCTGTATCAGTTTTAAGATTGGATAATGAAATTCAAATTGAACCATTGGGTATATTTTGTTGTGAAGATCACATTAGTCAAGAAGAAAAACTTATAGCGTATGGATATCCTCATGTAAAAGGGGATGAGGGATATCCTATTAATATATTTATCAATGACTATTTGAGTGAAAATGTAGTTAATGATGGTGATGTGACGTTAGTAATTGATCCTAAAATTCGAATAGAAAACTTTGCAGGAATGTCAGGAAGTCCAGTTGTTTATAGAAACAATGTGATAGGAATATTGATTGAGCAGGGAATAGAATCAATAGGTAATAACCGAAAAGCTGTCGATGTAAAAATGATTAGTATTAAAAGAATACAAAAGTTGCTCGACAATGTTAGAATTCAGTATTCATCAATAAAGTACGTGGAATTACAAGATGAATTAAGAAAGATGCAACAACCAAAGGAGTATCGTGAAGATGGTTGTTATTATGATGAAAGAAAAAAGAATTACAAAGAAAAATACGTTGCAGATTACTGTGAATTAGATGGTGCTATTGAAGACTATGAAAAATCAATTGAAATTAAATTGAAAAGTATTTTCTCAATTAAGAATAAAGGCAATATAAAAAAGGCCTGGGACGAATTGCGAGAGCTGACAGCGATGGTGAGAGGAAGTAAAAGTAAACCATCTAAAATGCTATCACGTTTATATTATTTACAAGCATGTTGGTATCTTGATGATTATGAAGATAGTAGTAATGCACAAAAATATATCAAGAAAGCTTTGGAAATAAATCCGGATTATGATTGTAGAAATTATAATGCGAAAAAACTCTTTATGGAGGGAAATGTTGTTGAAGTCAAGAAAGTGCTCTATCCAATTGATAATGTATCTATATTAAATACACACATACAACTATGTGTATATAATATCGAAATTGAAGATGCGTATGAAGTTTTTGAAAGTAGTAAACACTTGGCTAATGATGGGACTTACTATTTGATGTCCTTAATATGTATCTTGGACGGAGATTATGCATTAGCGCATCAGTATATGAAGAAGGCAAATGAAGAAGATAAGGATATGCCACTTCATATTATGATGGAAGGAGTGATTTTGTATTGGGAGTTACTTCCGTCAAATATGATATATGGTGATAGTCTGTTGCCTTCCATGTATGTAAATTCAATGCTTTTGCTAAATAGCGAATTGAAGCAAAAAGTCAATGAAATAGTGTCTTTGTATCAAAAAGCATATGAACTAGCTGAAATTGCAGAAAACACGGAATTACAGAAACAGATATTAGTTGTATGGTTGAATACACTTTCAATATCTGATGAATATAGAGAAGAAGGTTATAAAATTGCCTCTAAACTAATGGAATTAGAACCATATCAGTGTCAAGCAGTTATTTACTTTTGCGTTACTGGAAAAGAAATATCACTTAGAAAAGATTTTGATCCGACAGAGATTGTTCAAAAAAAAGGAAACAATATTGAATCAATGATTTCTTGTGTGTATTTGTTCATGAACAAAAAGGATTATGTGTCAGCATATAAAAAGTTAAAAGAGTATCGTTTTAAATTTGAAGAGATGCACATGATGAGTCATTGGTTTGAGCTGGTGGTACGATGCTGTGATGATTCAAAACAGTTGAGCCAAATGCAAGATAGTTTAGATAAATTCGACATGGATTTAACTGCAAAAGAGAGAATTAATGGAATGATTTTAGAGGCGCTTGGGGAAAATGAAAAGATCATAAATCATGCATTGTCATTATATCAGCAAACAAATCTAGAAATAGATTTGATAAATCTTATTAATTGTTATGAAAAAAATCAGGATTGGAAGGATGCTGAATATTATTGCAACGATTGGTTAAAAAAATTTCATAATCCTATGGCAAACATAAAAATAGTAAGATATCTTGCATTACAAAATAGACAAGAAGAATGTTTGAATAAGGTATGCGAGCTTAGAAAATCTGGACAGGAAGAATGTCTTACAAAAGAGGTCTTGTTTTATGAAGTTCAGGCACTTAAAATTTTGGGAAAATATAGTGAAGCGATAGAAAAAGGTGAAAACTTATGGAGTAAAGAAGTGTCTCCTAAAATACTTTTTTTGCTGGCGGAATGTTATTATTTAAATGTTCAGGAACAAGAGGCAATTTACACTTTAAGAGACGGCATTAAAAAGGGAATAAAAAATGTTGAAGTATATCAGATGTATGCGGAATACAATAAAAGAATTAGTGTTAGCGAGTCTGAGAAATATGTAAAAAAAGCGTTGATACAATCGGATAACGATCCGAATGTAATGATGTGGGCAATGAATTTCCTCTATTCAATTGGAAAGAGTGATAGTGCATCCGAATTATTTGTTAAACTACAAGCTTTAGACAAAGTGGATTGCTTTAGAACGTTGACTTTTAAAGAAGCTAAGGAATGGATTGATAAAGTTGAGGAAGAAAGTAGAAAACGATATGAAATGTATATGAAGTGTCAATTCCCATATCACTTATTCTTTGATCACTCAGGGAATGCTAGTTATGCATTGTATTGTCAACAGTTATGGAGTAACAATATTAATAATTCAGTAGGAAAACAATTGTTATTATCATCGTTCGGAGGGCATCATGCTTCAATTGAAGAAATAAAGAAAACATTGGGACAAGCAATAACTATTGATTTCTCTTCGTTAATTCATATGAAACATTTTGAGATATTAGATGATATTAAATCGTGTTGGAACCAAATAGTTATATCGGGAAATATCAGCAATATTATTGCTTCAGAACAAAATAAATGTTTGCCAAGTCAACCTGATATGCTAGCAGCAAAGGAAAAAATGGTGGCTACATGGAGAAGAAAACCGCTTAATTACATTGAATTACCTTCACAAACCGATTTGAAAAAATGGGGTGAGACTGGAATTAATCTGGGTGATATTGTTCCGTATGAGCTTGCAAAGTGTAATAATTTGATTTTGGTTTCTGATAATTTTATATCTGATTTATTAGAAGAGTCATATAAAATAACAGACGAAATGAGAAATAATGTTATTTCGCCCTATGAATTATTAACCATTTTAGAAACGAGAGGAGATATTAATAGTGAATTTAAAGATAAATATAAGGGAGGTAGAAAATTAAGAGAAGGAAATGAATTAATTGATACACTTGTTGGCTATAATGAAAAGTTGCCTATTTTAGTTGATGAAAATTTTTTGCGAGAAATGTTCGAAATGGATGGAGTGTCAGTTATTTCGCAAAAATGTAATATTCATGTAATTAGCAATATTTTTGATAATATTGAGAGTGAAATGAAGCGAGTCGAATTGGCAAAAGATGCTTATGATTTTTTGAAAGATTTAAAAAACGATATTCAAGAGTATAAAGAAGCTGGATATATTGGTTATTATGGCTTCTATGAAGACGAACATAAAAGAGAGAATGGAATATTCACTAATGATTTTCTGGATTTATTTCACTATGCATCTATAAATAGTCATATACTTGTTTGTGATGATAGATGGGCAAATAGTTACAATAATTTTAATGATTGTTTGATCTATTCTGTTGCTGATATTATAGAGTTACTACATGAGCAAAGAATTATTTCGGATGAGAAGTATATTAATGTTATTACACAAATGTTTAATGAAGGTTATGCATATATTGTTCCGCCATTTGAATATGTGAAATTGTTATTGGAACAAGTGCCAGATGGAAAGGATGTTAGTCAAGAGATTCCAGAAGAACTTTCTATAATGTGTAATTATTTGGTTTATATTACGGCATCAGAAAGTAAATTAGATGATGATATGATACATCAGGGTGTAATGCCAGAATCTGCCGGATACATGTATAACCTGCAAAGAGAATTAATAAAGCTTATGAAATATGTATGGTGTACTGAACGAGGTGAGTTATGGAAATGCCAAGTATCAGATTGGTTATTAGCTAATTATTCTGTCTTTTCATACCGCACAGTGATGAACGAGAGTGTTGGCAGTGGTAATCAAAATTATTATGAGTTAGAACTTTCAAATTTCTTGTTTTTAGGTTTTTGTGAAATTCCGGGTAATTCATATAGGAAAGAATATTATAGTTGGTTATTTAACTGGTTTAGCAAAAATAGTCAATGGAAAAATGGTTTAGAGGATAGACTAATACAATCATTAGCTAATCTTATATGTGAAGTGTATAGACATGAAAGTGGCACTCCATATAAAGATATTGGGATTGGAATGTTAGTTTTATCTGTAACAGCTGATATGCCAGAATACTATAGAGATCTGATTAGAAAAAATGCATCAATAGCACCAATAATAGAAAAATTTGAGGATAATTTTGTTTATTTAGGAGAAAAAGATTTTATTCTACGAGAACATTTTAATCAATGGCTTGAGGATGCAATGAAACAGGGAATTGATTGTAGTATCATAAGAGCAAACGAAACAACGAAGAGAGAATATACAATAACATTCATTGTAAATGAGTTGTTTCACCAAGGGTTTAAGATTGAATACATTGACGATGCTAGAAATAAGAGAATACATTACTTTAGAATTGATCAAGCAATGTTACTCTGTCAAGATGCTCTGTTGAGAACAAAAGGATTGCTCTCTCTGAGTAGCTTTATTACGGATTTAGATATGAAAGAATACCAGAGAAATCTAAATCGCAAAAATTGGGGAGAGATAGTTGATAAGATTGTGTCAGAAATAAAATCGAGAGAAGATTATATTGCATACATCATTCGTTATATGTTGGAAAATGAAACTCGATTGTTTTCCATAGAAGATTTATTTCCGGATAGTATAGAATTATTTGAGAATGTACTAGCGAATAATTCAGAGGATGATGTATTTAAAAGGGGGAATCAATGGTTACAAGATAGTGACAAAAATGTCCTTAATATATTTTGGCAATTGATTATATACATATATAACTATTTTAGGAGAAGTGAGACTTATTTGACTTTTACAGAAAAAGATTCTCTTGTTGTTGCAAATTATTTTGCAGATATTGTACTAACACAAATTACTCAATTAAATGAAAGCAAGAGGCTAAAGTATACTTTACAAGAATTGTCAAATTGGTTGTTACAGCTAAATGATAGTATGGGATTCCTTGATAATTTTAAAAATAATGTCATCTCACAAGAAGAAAAAGCTGGAATAGAACAAGAGATAACTGAGTATTTTAGCTTAACCAATTTACAACATGCAAGTGGTAATGAGATAGTAAGTATTTGTAAAAAAATGTATTTTTTTGAAGGCGAGGATTTACAAACATATTTATTGTTAATAAAAGAATGGATAATAGAACATTGTAAAAAAGAAAAAGAAGGAGTAGATGAGGAAAAGGAACTCCTAAGTGTTATGGAGTATTATGTGTGTGTTGTAAATAAAGAAAAGCCAAATCAAATTGTTAATAGCTATCTTGAATTATGGGAGGAAATTTTAAATCAAGGTATTCATATTGAACTGTCAAGGAGCTCGATGTATATACTTCGAAGATGTATTACGAGTTTTAGTTTCGAACAAGGAATAAGGATGAGAAAAATTATTGAAAAGATAAGTTTACAAAGGTAGTGAAGCATATAAAAAATCATCCAATAGAGAGGAGCGTTCAGATGGAACTTAAATCTACAGAGGCTGGATATGTTAATAAGAAGAATCAGAAAAACCTTGGTAAGACATCAAAGCCAGGGACAGATAATAACCAGTGGTTTTATCAGATGGAATGTTTAGATTGTGGTCATAAGTATTTTGCAAATGGCTCTGATATTTGGCAGAGAAAATGTCCAAAGTGCCAAGGGGGTAAAGGATAAAGAAATAAAATTTCTGGTGGCTTACAAGTATGTTATGTGTTATAATAATTTTGTAAATGTATTGATGTGTATCACGAATAAATGTATCATGATACACATATGATACACTTTACTTCTGGAACAGATGGAAAAATGCCATATCTCATGGAAAAATGAATTGAGAAGAGTGCGTTTTTACTGAGTTTTAGACTGAGTGGAACTATGAAATCCCAGAGTTTGAATAACGGATTAAAATGCCGAAAGCCTGTATTTATGCGGGTTTCCGGCATTTGTTTTATCAAATGGCTCTAGTTTGGCTCTATTTGTGGGGAGAGTAATAAGTTGGAGGTATACTAATGGATAATTTGGAAGTAAAATTTTATGATTCAGTGGATGATTCACTATTAAAATTTGCAGTTATTATTTCACAGAGTAACGGCAAGTGGGTTTTCTGCAAACACAAAGAAAGAGATACATATGAAGTGCCGGGAGGGCATAGAGAAGCTGGAGAGGATATTTTTGAAACAGCTAAAAGAGAATTGCAGGAAGAAACAGGTGCAATCAAATTTGAGATAAAGCCAATCTGTGTTTACTCAGTAACAGGTAAGAACAGAGTAAATGATACTGGCGAGGAGACATTTGGATTGCTTTGTTTTGCGGAGATAACAGAGTTTGCAAAAGAATTACATAGCGAAATGGAGAAAGTTGTGTTTATGGATGAGTTGCCTGAGAACTGGACATATCCGTTGATACAGCCGAAACTTATTGAGGAATGGAATAGAAGAGAAAAAATTGCAGAAAGGATGGCAGCAACATGGAAATTAAAAGTTTATTGATAAAGGACACAACAAAAGAAGAAAGAATTCGTATTGTTCAGGAGGGGCTTAATCAATGCGGTGGTGCGTGTGATTTTTGCAATGGATGTGATAATTTAGGCGGAGGTTCTGTCGATGCATTTTATGAACCATATATCAATGGAGAAAAAGAACTGCGTCAGTTAAATGAAGAATACAGAAGTAATTCTGGTATGGTGAAGTAGGTGATATTTTTTTGGCACAATCTTTTAAAAAATTATGTATGATATGTGCTTATTAAGGCTGCTTATTAGGGCGGAGGATAAGCTGAAGGAAGGTGGGCAAAATGGGATTATTTAAAAAGAAATTGGTTGCAAAATCCTATGATAATGAAAATATGAAACCGGTAATCAAGGCAAGTATATGCAACGGCGAGCAGGTTGCAGGGTTTAAGGACATGAATACAGGTAAGATTGAAGAGGTTATGCTGATAAAGACTCCGGAGGATCTTGCAAGTTTTAAGAATATGTATGGAATAAATGAAGAAATAACAAAGGAGTATTGATGAAAAATTCAGTTATTGGAAAAACAGTGACAGTAACTGTTGACAGACCGTTGGGAAGTTATCATCCGGAACATAGAGATATGTATTATCCTATAAATTATGGTTATGTAGAAGGGATTATCGCACCCGATGGGGAGGAGCAGGATGCTTATATATTGGGAGTTGATAAGGCTGTAGATAAGTTTACGGGAAAAGTAATTGCAGTTGTTTATCGAATAGATGATGTGGAAGAAAAATGGGTGGTTGCACCTGAAAATATGACTTTTACGAAAGAGGAGATTAGTAAACAGATTTATTTTCAGGAACAGTATTTTAACACACGGCTGATTGTTTCTGAGTAAAAACAGCCACAGCAAAAATAATTCTATGTAAAAAATCTTGACTTTCCGGGTCGGTTGTTGTAGACTGATTTTAAATTATTGGTCTGTTATTACAGACCAATGCCGATAATTAGTATTTTAATTGCGCGTGATGGCAGGCGAAAAGCTTATTAGAGCTAAAACAAGAATTATTAATTATACGTTGCACTAAATTGAAAGGAAATCAACAATATGGAATATTTGAAATTATGCGACAGTGATTATCATTTTATGACAATTGTATGGGATAATGCACCTGTATCTTCGGGCAGATTAGTGCAGCTTTGCAATGAGCAGCTTGGGTGGAAGAAGTCAACGACATATACAGCTATTAAGAAATTGGCACAGAAAGGATATCTTGTCAATGAAAATGCAGTAGTGTCTGTTGTTATTCCGAGGGAGCGGGTTCAGCATGATGAATCAAATTATTTTGTTGAAAGGACTTTTGGAGGCTCATTGCCGGGATTTTTGACAGCGTTTCTCGGAGAAAAGAAAATTTCCAAAAAAGAAGCAGATAAAATAAAAAAAATTATAGATTCTTACAGTGAAAAATAAAAGTCAATTAAAAGAAAAATTTTAAAGAGAAATCATATAAAATTAAATGAGTACAACGAAAATTAAATCTTTGGTTAATATATCAATCATTAATTATTCGTTATACTTGTGAGGGGGAGTATAGTGTTACAAAATATTTTTACATATTTATTTAACAATGGATTGCGGGTAAGTGTTGTAATTTTGATTGTTTTTGTAGTTCGTTTATTTTTTCGCAATGTACCGAAAAAATACAGCTATATTTTGTGGATGATTGTTGGAATTTATCTTTTATGTCCGGTTAGGGTGAGTTCTCCGATTAGTATTTACAATTTGGTGAATAATACTTCAGATATGGCTGCTAAAAATTATTTTTTATCTGCAAATCTAAATTTTTGGGGAAATAAAGCGGAAAAAATTAAGAATAATAACAGCGACAGGAAAAGTAATATAAGAACCGACAAAAAAAGCAGCATTGAAAGTAATAATAACAATGTTGAAAAGAGTAATTTAAAAAATGAGAAAGATGGTGAAGAAAAAAGCAGTTTAAAAAATGAGAAAGATGATGCAGAAAAAAGTAGTTTAAAAAGTGAACAAAATAATAATAAAAAAAGTAATCTGAAAAGTAATGAGGTTAGTAATAGTAACAAAAGTTATGATATTTCTGCCATGACTGACATTAGTAATAAACAGACTATGGCAGTATGGAAGAATTTTATTACACGGGATTTTATGCTTTCAGCAGTTTCATATATCTGGTTTTTTGGCTGTATTTTTTTGATTGCATGGAATATGTTTTGGTTTTGGAGAATAAAGAAAAACATTTCTATGGCGATTCGTTGGAAGGATAATATTTACGAATGTGATAATATCAGTACACCTTTTGTATTAGGCATTGTTAAAGCTAAAATTTATATTCCGTTTCATTTAGGAAAGAAAGAACGGGAGTATATTCTTTTGCATGAATATTACCATATTCAAAGAAAGGACCAGTTTATTAAGCTTTGCGCGTATTTGTTGTGCATAATTTATTGGTTTCATCCGCTTGTTTGGATTTCTTATTTTGCTATGATTCGTGATATGGAAATGAGTTGTGATGAATATGTTTTGAAACACAGTGCAAACGATATTCGTGCTGATTACAGTACATTGTTATTGGATTTTGCGACAAAAACACAGGCTTTTAGTGCAGGATTGCTGGCTTTTGGTGAGTCGGATACGAGAAGGAGAGTGAAAAATATCATGAAGTTTACTATAAGAAAAAAATGGGTTGGAATTGTTGCGGCAGTTGTGATAATAATTACCGGGATTTCATGTCTGACAAATGCTGTTAATAATACAGAGACACGGAGCAATAAAATTGCAGGCACGTCGGCAGTAAAAAAAAGTAAATCAGTGTCAGATTATAAACATGTGATAAAGGTTGGCACAAAAAACAGCATTCCGATAGAAGCAATTCCTGAAAATGTTGAATCAGCGGCAATACCTATATTGAAAAAAATAGAACAGACTTTTCCTAAAGAAGTGTATCAGGAAATATTGCACAAGGGACAAATACATTTAGAAAAATATAAGAGTGGGGATATAGTATGCAGTATAACTAACAAAAATATAGATGATACAATTTATCTTGACTTGTATTTTGACGGAAACGGTGTTTTGACGAATATGCTTAATTACTGCAAGGTGAAAAAGGTACAAAATATAAGTAAACGTGCTGAAGTGAATAAGGTTGTTAATTTTGCAAAAACTTTTTTAAACACTGAGGTCACATATAGCAAAAAGAAAAAGAATAATAGTACAGATGGTGTAACGATAACTGAGGGTAAATTACCGGAGTTATACCAAAATTCAAACTGTTTAAGTGGATATAAAGATAGTTTGGGCAATATTTATTTCTATAACAGAGACAGGGGAATGATAATAAGTTTTTACATGGATGAGTGATTTTGACTTAATACATGCCTGAGAAGTATAACTATAAAATATAGTGAATTTCATGGATAGATTTTTTGTAACAAAATATCAACAAAGCCTTATTTTATATAACTGAGAACGATTTCATAACATTCTTTCTTCATAATCATTTTAAGCGTACTGTTGTGACGAAAACAGTCGATTCTAAAAATCTGTTCTCAGTTTTTTATCTTAATTCTGCAAACGATTTCAAATATTCTAATTGTTTTTCATCTGATTTATGAATATTATTTCATCATCAACAAAAAACAAACCGCTTCAACGATTTATTTTATATTGGATTAAATTTCTGATATAAATTCCGGTATAAAGCATTTTAAGTTTATATCATGATTAAAAACAGGCGGGGAAAGAGAGGCAGATATTATGAGAGTGAAAAAGATTATTACATTATTTACAGTGACAGCGTTGACATTGGGGAGTCTTACAGGCTGCGGTTCAAAAGCCGTAACAGACAGTAAAAAGAGTGATGCTTCTTCTAATAAAAAGGTTGAGATAACAAATGTTTCTTATGATCCGACACGAGAACTTTATGAAGAATATAATAAAATTTTTCAGAAGCATTGGAAACAAAAATCAGGTCAGGATGTTTCAATAATTCAGTCACACGGAGGTTCAGGCAAGCAGGCACTTGAGGTTGCAAACGGGCTTCAGGCAGATGTGGTAACGCTTGCACTTGAAGGTGATGTTGATGCAGTGAAAGATGCGGGACTTATTGATGATGGTTATGTGAATGAGTTTGAGCGTGACAGTTCGCCGTATACATCTTCTATTGTATTTCTTGTCAGAAAAGGAAATCCTAAAAAAATTCTCGACTGGAGTGATTTGCTTAGAAATGATGTTGGTGTTATAACACCTAATCCAAAGACATCAGGCGGTGCAAGATGGAACTATCTTGCGGCATGGTATTATTTTGAGAAGCAGGGACAGAGCGAGGATGAGATAAAGGAGAGCATGAAAAAGTTATATAAGAATGTCCTTGTTCTTGATTCGGGAGCGAGAGGTGCCACTACTTCATTTGTTGAGAATAAACAGGGAGATGTTCTTCTGGCATGGGAAAATGAAGCATTTCTTTCATTAGATGAACATCCGGGAGAATATGAGATTGTGGTTCCTTCGGTTTCGATTTTATGCCAGCCTACAGTTGCTGTTGTGGATAAGGTTGTTGACCAGAGAGGAACAAGGAAAGTATCGGAGGAATATTTAAAATATCTGTATTCTGATGAGGCTCAGAAGTTAGAGGCACAGTGGTATTACCGTCCTTCAAATGAAAAGATTTTGAAAGAGTACAGCTATAAAGGAAGTGGAAATACTATTGACAAACTTCCTAAGGATAAAAAGTGGATAATTACCGATGTTGACCTTACTAATATTCAGCATTTTGGCGGCTGGAGTGAAGCAACAAAGAAACATTTTTCTGACGGTGGAGAGTTTGATTCCATTTATGAGGAAAAATAAAAAGCTGTTTTAAATGGCATTTTGGTGTTCGTTGTACTGGTACAATGAGAAATGGAGTTTGATATGAAGCATAAAAAAAGTGTGATTCCCGGATTTGGTTTATCTTTCGGAATTGTCATGGCAATTCTTGGACTTATTGTTATTATTCCATTGTGCTCACTTGTATTCTTTTCGTTTAAACTGTCACCACATGATTTTTTGGTGACAGTGACAAGACAGAGAGTTCTGGCAAGTTATAAGGTGAGTATCATAACGGCACTTATCGCATCGCTTATAAATGCGGTTATGGGAATGATTATTGCGTGGGTACTTGTGAGATATGATTTTCCGGGAAAAAAGATTATGGATGGGATTATAGAGATGCCGTTTGCATTGCCTACTGCCGTTGCAGGTATTGCACTTACGCATCTTACAATACCGGAAGGATGGGTCGGCAGAATTTTTGCAAATGTCGGGATAAAAATTGCATATACCCGGATTGGAATTACCGTGGCACTTGTTTTTATCGGAATACCGTTTGTTGTCAGAAGTGTACAGCCGGTTCTTGAAAAGGTTGAAAAAGAGTATGAGGAGGCCGCAGCAATGTTTGGGGCTTCCCGTACCCGTATCTTTTTCAGTGTAATATTTCCTGAAATCCGTCCGGCACTTATAGCCGGTTTTACAATGGCTTTTGCGAGGTGTATAGGTGAATACGGGAGTGTTGTATTTATTGCAGGAAATACTCCGTATAAAACAGAAATTGCACCGCTTATGATAATGGCTAAATTGCAGGAATTTGATTATGCAAGTGCTACATCCATTGCGCTTGTTATGCTTCTTATATCATTTGTAATTCTTTTTATAAATGCATTGATTCAAAGTCATACGTCAAAAATTGTAAGTGGAATTGATTAGGGGGTGCAGGACATGGAAATTAGAAATAATAAAGATTTTGTAAAATGGCTTCTTATTGGTGTAAGTGTAATATTTCTGCTTATAATGCTTGTACTTCCGCTGGTGTACGTTATCTACACGGCATTGAGGGAGGGATGGAGAGTTTTTGTTTCATCGGTTACGGATGAATATGCCGTTAAATCAATTCTTTTGACTGTAAAGGTTACTGTTATTACAGTAATTATAAATTCGGTGTTTGGAATTTTTGCCGCATGGCTTATTACAAGATTTAAGTTTCGGGGAAAAAAGATTATATCAACTTTGATAGATTTACCGCTTACTATTTCACCTATTATTGCAGGTTTGATATTTGTATTGACTTTCGGCCGTCAGAGTGCAATTTATCCTTTCCTTGAAAAGTGGGGAATTCAGATAATATTTGCTGTTCCGGGAATAGTTCTTGCAACAATATTTGTGACATTTCCGTTTATATCAAGAGAGATAATACCTGTTCTTACGGTTAAGGAAACTGATGAGGAAGAAGCCGCTGCACTTATGGGAGCAAATGGCTTTCAGATTTTTACACAGATTACATTTCCTCATATTAAATGGGCATTTCTTTACGGAGCAGTTTTATGCTCGGCAAGGGCAATGGGAGAATTTGGTGCAGTTTCTGTATTATCAGGACATTTGAGGGGCATTACAAATACCATGCCGTTGTACATAGAACTTTTGTATCAGGCATTTGACTTTACGGGAGCATTTGCAATGTCAGCTATTTTGGTTGTAATGGCACTTGTTATATTAGTCTTAAAAAATATTTTTGAGCGTGGTATCAGAGTGAAATAAATCATGATATAGGAATAGATTTATAATTTAAAGTGAGGAAATGAGTATGGAACAGAATAAAACAGCTTATGTGGAACTTAAACATATAAATAAGGTTTTTAATGATTTCAAAGCATCTGATGATGTCAGTTTTTCTGTTGAAAAGGGAAAACTTATCGGTCTTTTGGGACCAAGCGGAAGCGGAAAGACAACAATACTTAGGATTTTAGCGGGTCTTGAAAATGCGGATTCAGGTGAAATTTATATTGACGGAAAACAGGTAAATAATATTCCGGCAAGTAAGAGAGAGATAGGTTTTGTATTTCAAAATTATGCGCTGTTCAGATATAAGACTGTATATGATAATATAGCATTCGGACTGAAAATTCAGAAAAAAAGCAAGGCGGAAATAAAAAATCGTGTTGAGGAACTTATTGAACTTGTGGGGCTAAAGGGGCTTGAGAAAAGATACCCAAAACAGCTTTCAGGAGGACAGCGGCAGAGGGTTGCATTTGCGAGAGCTTTGGCAACACAGCCGCATCTTCTTCTGCTTGATGAACCATTTGCCGCAATTGATGCAAAAGTCCGAAAAGAATTGAGGTCATGGCTTAGGGAACTTATAAACAGAGTAGGGATAACGAGTATTTTTGTCACGCATGACCAGGATGAAGCAATAGAGGTCGCAGACCAGATTATTGTGACAAATAAGGGGAGAATTGAACAGATTGGAACACCGGTAGAGGTTTACAGCAATCCGCAGACACCGTTTATGGCACAGTTTTTGGGAGAACCCGTTATAATCAATGACTATTCTTCATTTAATGGTTTTCATGATGTTTCAGATGGAAAGACAGCGGTCATAAGACCAGAGTTTATTACAGTTAGAAAGAAAAATGAATTTAATCCTTATCCTGTTACAAAAGAGGAAGGAGTAGTAGAAAGAGTTTCATTCAGAGGGAACGGACTTGAACTTAGAATAAGAGTTCATGATGAAATTTTAATAGCAAACAGACAGATAGGTCAGGAAATGGTTTCAGAGGGTGAACATGTAAATGTGTTTTTACATAAGATATATCTTGTTGATGACAATGCGGGAAAAGTTGAGGTGATTGTAAATCATGCGGTTAGAAATAATGAGAGTGTTGTGATATGATTTTCGATGTTTTAGGAAATAAAAAGCCATAAAATATAACGATAAAGTCGTGTGTTTTGTGGCTTTTTTGTTTTGTACGAATTTTATATTAATTTCTGCGTTAAAACAGGTGAAGCAAAATTTACTCCTCCCACTCCCCTTATTGATTATTTCGTACAAAATAATGTATAATAAGGAAAAAATAATGATGTTATTTAGAAAAAATGAGAAAATTTTAAAGATGGGAGGAGTGGATATGAAATTTTTACCTGTTTTAAGTGAATTATTTTCAAGTGATAGTATTATTTTTATGATTATAGGCTTTGTAATTGCGGTTATTATCAGTATGAAAATTAGTGACAAAAGAAAAGGATTTGTCGGAATGGCAGCAGGTTTATCAGTGTATGCTGTCTGCGAAATTATTTTAAATATCCGCACGAACAATGTGCTGGAAATAGGTCTGCTTTTTGCCGGAACTGTTGCTTTGGGTTTGTGTTTGGGATTTTTAATTGGAACAGTATTATTGAAGGGAAAATATCTATAGTGTAATGTATCAATGACATTTCGCTTTTTACAAAGGAGGAAAGTTATCGTATGATTGACAATACACATAATCTTAACAGGCAGATTGCGGTTACAATGGCAATTTGTACGACATTTTTAATATGTCTTTTATTACTTGACTTTTTTGCTGTGTTTAATTTTAGTGAAGAGTTGATGCTTGCAATTTCAGTAATTGGAATTCCGACATTGATATCACCGTTAATTTTATGCTTTTTTAAAGTTCCTGATAAATTTTTGAAGTATTATATGTCTGTTGCAATGTCGGTTTTGATAGGAATGTTTGGCTGTTTCAATGATATTGGAATATACATTACATTTGTACTTGTACCTGTTGCAAGCTGTCTTTATTTTGATGTGTATTATACGATGTTCTGCTCTGTTTTTTCGTATATTGTGATGGTTATTTCTGTTTATTTGAATTCGGCAGGGAGACTTGAAATAGGGCTACCGCAATCCCACTGGCTTTAGACGGAGGGTTAAGGTAGCCGGAAGCGGAGGTTTGTGCTATACTTGCGTTATGGGAACGTGGAAATCAAAAAACAGACACAAATATTTGTTACAGTATCATATCATATTTGGAAAAGATATCCGGATTATCTACGAAAACATTTTTAGAAAGAACATACTTTTTGGACGGACGGATATTTTGTCTGCAGTGTAGGAAATGTTTCAGAAGAGATGTTGAGAAAATATATA
>OGDF01002185.1_pt1 | contig 27171 bp, 23 predicted proteins | sample 1570141 | NCBI WGS metagenome assembly OGDF01 (sample SAMEA4370581, study PRJEB24528) | human gut metagenome | reverse complement strand
AAAATAAAGGGATGAAGACTTTAGGGGATTCATCCTTTTGTTATAGTAACAAAAAGATTTTAAAAAGTTTTCTTTCCACTGGCTTTCCTTGTATTTACCAGTGAAATCGGATATACTAAAGAATAGTCAATCTTTGAAAAATTTGATATTTATAAGAACAAAAACCAAGGAGAAAAAGAATGAGTATATATGATTTGAATGCATATGAAGTGCTCCAGACAGAAGATTTATCTGATCTGAAGTCAAAGGGGACACTTCTGAAGCACAAGAAAAGCGGAGCGAGAGTACTCCTTATGGAAAATGATGACGAGAACAAGGTGTTTACAATTGGATTCCGTACACCACCGGCAGACAGCACTGGAGTTCCACATATTATGGAACATTCCGTTCTGTGCGGATCGAAAGAATTCCCGGTGAAGGATCCGTTTGTTGAGCTTGTGAAAGGTTCTCTGAATACATTTTTGAATGCGATGACTTATCCGGACAAGACAGTATATCCGGTGGCAAGCTGCAATGACAAGGATTTTCAGAACCTGATGCATGTCTATATGGATGCAGTATTTTATCCAAATATTTATCAGAATGACAAGACATTCCGCCAGGAAGGTTGGAGCTATAAGCTGGATGATCCAGATGGAGAGTTGACAATCAGCGGTGTTGTATACAACGAGATGAAGGGAGCATTCTCTTCTCCGGAAGGCGTACTTGACCGCGTGGTTCTGAACTCTCTGTTCCCGGATAATGCGTATTCCGTAGAGTCCGGTGGAGACCCGGAGGTAATTCCGAAACTTACTTATGAGCAATTTTTAGATTTCCATAGAAAGTATTATCACCCATCTAACAGCTATATTTACCTGTATGGTGATATGAATATGGAAGAGAAATTAAGATGGCTTGACGAGAAGTATTTGTCAGATTTTGAGAATGAACCGGTGGATTCAGAGATTCATCTGCAGAAGCCATTCACAGAGATGAAGGAAGTCGTTCAGGAGTATTCCATCGCAAGTGAAGAGAGTGAGGAGGATAACACCTATCTTTCTTATAATAAAGTGATCGGTACTACACTGGATGAGAAACTGTATCTGGCATTTGAGATTCTGGATTACGCACTTCTGTCCGCACCGGGCGCACCGCTGAAGAAAGCGCTTCTGGATGCTGGGGTCGGCAAGGATATCTCAGGATCTTATGACAACGGAGTTTATCAGCCGATCTTCTCTGTGATTTCTAAGAATGCGAATGTAGAGCAGAAGGAAGAATTCGTTCGTGTAATTGAAGATACATTGAAAGATATTGTGAAAAATGGAATCAATAAGAAAGCACTTCGCGCAGGAATCAACTATCATGAATTCCGTTTCCGCGAGGCTGATTTCGGAAATTATCCGCGTGGACTGATGTATGGACTGCAGTTGTTTGATAGCTGGCTTTATGATGAGACGAAACCATTTATCCACATGCAGGCAATTCCGACATTTGAATTCTTAAAAGAACAGGTGGAGACAGGATACTTTGAAGAACTGATCCAGAAATATCTCCTGGATAACACACATGGTTCTATCGTGATCATTAAGCCGGAGCGTGGACGTACTGCAAGAATGGATAAGGAACTTGCAGATAAGCTTCAGGCATACAAAGACAGTTTGTCAAAAGAAGAAATCGATGCACTTGTGAAAGCAACGAAAGAGTTGGAAGAATATCAGGAAGAAGAGTCGGCACCGGAAGATCTGGCGAAGATTCCTGTACTCGGACGCGAAGATATTTCCAGAGAGATTGCACCGATTTATAATAAAGAGCTTGAGACAAGCGGAGTGAAGCTGGTACACCATGAAGTTGAGACGAATGGAATTGGATACACAGCACTTTTATTTGACCTGTCCGGTATTCCGGAAGAGAAACTTCCATATATCAGCATTCTGCAGAGTGTGCTTGGAATTATTAATACAAAGAATTATGAATACAGTGAACTGTTTAATGAGATCAATGTACACACAGGAGGAATCGGAACTTCTCTAGAGCTTTACACAGACGTAACAAAGGTAAAGGAGAAAGAATTCCGTGCGACATTTGAAATCAAAGGTAAAGCGCTGTATCCGAAGATGGATGTTCTGTTTTCTATGATGCGTGAGATTCTGATGGAATCTGATCTTGGGGATGAGAAGCGTCTGAAAGAAATCTTAGCAATGTTGAAATCCAGACTGCAGATGTCCTTCCTGTCATCCGGGCACACAACAGCAGCCCTTCGTTCCCTGTCTTATACTTCACCGATGGCGAAGTTCAAGGATGATACAGATGGAATCGGTTACTATGAGGTTGTAAAGGAACTGGAGGAAAACTTTGAGGAGAAGAAAGCAGAACTGATTGCAAACTTAAGACAGATTGCACAGCAGATTTTCCGCAAGGATAATCTGATCATCAGTTATACTTCATCAGCGGATGGTCTTGCACCGATGGAAGAAGCATTTGCAAAGATTGCAGACACACTTCATACAGAAGAGAAAGAAGCAGCAACACTGTGTGAAATTCATTGTGTGAAACGCAACGAGGGATTCAAGACATCTTCAAAAGTTCAGTATGTTGCAAGAACAGGTAACTTTATCGACCGTGGTGTTGAGTATACAGGAGCACTTCAGATTCTGAAAGTCATCTTGAGCTATGATTATCTGTGGCAGAATGTCCGTGTGAAGGGTGGAGCTTACGGATGCATGAGCAGCTTCAATCGTATTGGAGAGGGATATCTGGTATCTTACCGTGACCCGAATCTGGAGAAGACAATGGAAATCTACGAAGGAGTTGTGGATTATCTGAAGAACTTCAATGTAGATGACAGAGACATGAACAAGTTTATTATCGGAACGATCAGTAATATCGACCGTCCGATGAATCCGGCAGCAAAGGGAAGCAGATCAATGAATCTTTATATGAACCATGTATCTGCTGAGATGATCAGGGAAGAGAGAGATCAGATCCTTGATGCACAGCAGTCAGACATCCGTGCACTTGCCGATGTACTTCAAGCATTACTTGATGCACATGAACTTTGCGTGATCGGAAGTGAAGAGAAGATTGAGGAGCAGAAAGAGATGTTCCTTGAAATAAAGACACTTTAAGATGGAAAAAGAAAGGAAAAAGTATGCAGGATAATTTTAAATCAGGATTTGTCACACTGATTGGAAGACCAAATGTTGGAAAATCTACTTTGATGAATCGTCTGATCGGACAGAAGATTGCAATCACATCAAATAAACCACAGACAACAAGAAACCGTATCCAGACTGTTCTGACAACAGAGGAAGGTCAGATTGTGTTCGTAGATACACCGGGAATTCACAAAGCAAAGAATAAACTTGGTGAGTATATGGTGAATATTGCAGAACGTTCTTTGAATGAAGTGGATGTTGTACTTTGGCTTGTAGAGCCATCTACATTTATCGGTGCAGGTGAGAAGCATATTATTGAGCAGTTAAAGAAGGTAAAGACACCGGTTATTCTTGTTATCAATAAAGTTGATATGGTGAAGAAGGAAGAGGTTCTTACTTTTATTGATGCATATCGCAAGGAATGTGATTTTGCAGAAATCGTTCCGGTATCTGCAAGAAGAGGCGATAATACGGATGAGCTTGTAAATGTAATTATGAAATATCTCCCATACGGACCGCAGTTCTATGATGAAGATACAATCACAGACCAGCCGGAGCGCCAGATCGTGGCAGAGATTATCCGCGAGAAAGCATTGCACAGCTTGAATGAGGAGATCCCTCATGGAATCGCAGTAGCAATCGATCAGATGAAGATGAACCACAAAGTGTGTCATATTGATGCTACAATCATCTGCGAGAGAGATTCCCATAAAGGGATCATCATCGGAAAGCAGGGAAATATGCTGAAAAAAATCGGAAGTACTGCAAGATTTGAAATCGAGCGTCTGCTGGATTGCAAAGTAAATTTGAAGCTGTGGGTAAAGGTTCAGAAGAACTGGAGAGACAGCGATTATATGATGAAAAATTTTGGATACAGGGAAGACGAGATGTAAGACCTGAAATGCATTTTCGGTAAATTCTGAAGAAATTCTAAAGAAAAAAGTGCTGTTCCTTAAAGAATGGTACTTTTTTCTTTAATAAATGCCAAAGCCTATTGTTATTATGAAAAAGTGGGATACAATGATGATTGTGGGAATTGCATAGCAATGGAGCAATCCGGTTACATCATAAAATGGGAAAAGAATGGAGAAAACAAGAAGTGAGACAAAGGACAGGAGATTTGGACAGAAAGAGAATAATAGAAATCTTACTCCCGCCAGTAATTGTTTTTCTGGTGAATTCAGCTGTCTACTGGGGAGCACCGAGATTGACAGATAACGGTGAGTACCATAACCTGTCACTTGCATTAGATACAAAGATCCCAATGATACCGGCATTTATTCTTGTTTATTTTGGATGTTACATTTTCTGGGTGATTAATTATCTGCTTGTATCATTGCGGGAGGAAGAGATAAAATACAGATTCTTTACGGCTGATTTGTATGCAAGAATCATTTGTTTTCTGTTTTTTGTGTTTTATCCGACAACAAATGTAAGACCAGAACTTGTCGGAAACGGAATTTTTGTTCAGGGCATGCGTTTTTTATATCAGATTGATGAACCGGTGAATTTATTTCCATCAATTCATTGTATGGCAAGCTGGTTCTGCTGTATTGGAATTAGGGGAGACAAAAAAGTACCGGTGTGGTATAAGATCGTATCTGTAATGATTGCAGTGTTGGTCTTTGTTTCTACGCTTGTAACAAAACAGCATGTAATTGTGGATGTGATCGGTGGAGTTGCGGTAGCGGAGTTGACCTGGTTTGTAAGCTGTCGGACAAACGGATGGAAAATTTACAGAAATTTGGTTCGTAAAGTAGGAGGAGAAAATGGAAAATAAAAAGAAAATGATATTTAATGTACTTTTTCTCTTTCTTGTCTTTGCGGCAACACTCTATGGAGTGTTCCATGGAGAGGATTTAAGCGAGATTGCAGAAATTCTGAAAACAGTGAATTTATACTGGTTGCTTCCGGGTGTTGCCTGTGTGATTATCTTTATCTGGGGAGAGTCAATTATTATATTTTATATGATGCATACGCTTGGTATTCATCTAAAGAAATGGAAATGTTTCTTGTTTTCCTCTGTAGGATTCTTTTTCAGCTGTATCACACCATCCGCAACAGGAGGACAGCCGGCGCAGATTTATTATATGAAGAAAGAGAAAATTCCAATCCCGGTATCAACACTTGTGCTGATGATTGTCACGATTACCTATAAGATGGTTCTCGTTGTGATCGGTCTTGGACTTATGATCTTCGGCAGGGGATTCATCAGAACACATATGTATGATATCCGTCATATTTTTTATCTTGGAACAGGTTTAAATGTGTTTTGTGTGGCTTCTATGCTGCTCCTTGTATTTCATCCGGTGCTTGCACGTTCTATTCTTGTGAAAGGGATGGAACTGCTGGAAAAAATGCATCTGATGCGATATAAAAGTACAAGAATTGAGAAACTGAATGCATCAATGGATCAGTATCATGCAACAGCGGTTTATCTGAAAGATCATATGATGGTGCTGGTTAATGTATTTGCAATTACATTATTTCAGAGGTTCGCACTGTTTACAGCAACTTGGTTTGTATATAAGGCATTTGGACTGTCCGGAACGAATGCATTCGTGATCATTCTTCTGCAGTCTGTGATTTCGGTTTCTGTGGATATGCTGCCACTGCCGGGCGGTATGGGCATCAGTGAAAAACTGTTTTCGATGATTTTTGAACCGGTTTTCGGAAGTGCACTTTTGATTCCGGGAATGATTTTAAGCAGAGGACTTGGATATTATACAGAATTATTGATCAGTGCAATTTTCACGATCGTGGCGAATTTTACAATAGGAAGAAACTTAAGGAAGAAAGCATAAATAAATGGAGAGTTATTCTGATAAGAATAAAAACAAGGGGGAAATAAAATGTTAGGTGTTTATGATTACACAGTTATACTTACATATATCAGTCTGTGGATTTCGATTGGTGGGATGATGCTGTCATTGAATGGACATCTGGATCTTGCAGTATTGTGTCTTGCACTGTCTGGTCTGTGTGATATGTTTGATGGGAAGATTGCAAGAACAAAGAAGGATAGAACAGAAATAGAGAAACGTTTTGGAATCCAGATTGATTCCCTGTGTGACATTGTCTGTTTTGGAGTTGGACCGGCGATCATCTGTTATTGTATGGGAATGAATGGGATTGTCGGTGTTCTTATTCTTATGTTCTATGTGTTGGCAGGATTGATCCGTCTGGCATGGTTTAATGTAACAGAAGAGTGCAGGCAGGATGAGACAACAGAGAACAGAAAGTGTTATCAGGGATTGCCGATCACATCCATGTCGATCGCATTACCGATTCTTGTTGTGCTTCGCCCATTTTTGCACTGTGATTTCAGAATTGCACTGCATGCGATGGTTCTTCTTGTAGGACTTCTGTTTGTTATGGATTTCAAATTAAAAAAGCCGGGGAATAAGACACTTTCTGCATTAGTCGGAGTAGTAGCGGTTGCAGTAGTCTGGACATTGAGACGAAGATTCATGTAAGAGGAGAGATTATGATTTATGCAGACAGAAACGGAAACAGGATGGAGAAAACAACAGGACAGGACAGATTCCTGGAATATATCTATGGACATACACTGACAAGAATGATGCTGAAACCATTGCTTGGTTCCAGGGTATCCCGACTTGGCGGAAAAGTGCTGGACAGCAGAGTGTCCAGGCTGTTGATTCCATCGTTTGTCAGAAAGAATCAGATTGATCTGTCAATCTATGAAAAGAAACATTATTCTTCTTATAATGACTTTTTTACGCGTAAGATTTTAGCGGAGGAACGTCCGATTGACGGAAGAAAAGAAGTACTGATCAGTCCTTGTGACGGGAAAGTGACAGTTTGTCCGATTCGAAGGGATGGACTTTTTCTTATCAAACAGACACAGTATACAGTTCGCAGTCTTTTGAAGGATGAAAAGCTTGCGAAACGCTATGAAGGTGGAACAGCTTATATAATCCGTCTCACGGTAGATGACTACCACAGATATTGTTATGTGGCAGATGGTGTGAAATCTGCACAGCGAAAGATCAGAGGAGTATTCCATACAGTAAATCCGGTGGCAAATGACTATGCTCCGATTTACAAGATGAATACAAGGGAATATTGTCTTGTACAGACAGAAGAACTGGGAACCGTTTTGCAGATGGAAGTCGGTGCTCTTATGGTTGGACGGATTAAGAATCATAAAAAGAAAGTATCTGTTGTACACCGGGGAGAAGAAAAAGGAATGTTCGAGTTTGGCGGGTCTACAGTCGTTCTTTTGACAGAGCCGGGAAAAGTGCAGACGGATGAAGATCTGGTGAGAAACAGTGCAACCGGTGCAGAGACATTGGTAAAGATGGGTGAGAAAATTGGTGAAAAATGTCAGAAAGAACCGTTTTCGGGCGAGAACTGAGGATTTTCTATAGCTTTCTAAAATAAAGTGTGCTAAAATGGCTGTGTTTGTTAAAGAAACATAGCCATTTTTTGCAAATATGCAGAGAAACTGTTACTGTTCACTCCCGTGTCAATCACTCCGCTGATTGACACGGAGGAGGCATGTTTTGGCTTGAATGCATCTCGCCTCATCGCCAAAGGCGATTTAAAATGGCGAGATGCGTTGCTGGTCGCACATCGTGTGAACAGTAACGAGAAACTTTTTCGTATCAATATGGAGATAAGACAGAGAGAGGGAGGAAAATTCAGGTGAAAAAGAGAAGAATACTTGCAGTTCTTTTGATTGTTGCACTTGCAGTTGCTTCTTTTTCCGGTTGTGGAAAGAAGAAAGAAAAGGAAGAGCCAAAGAAAGAGACAAAGCAGGTAGTACAAGAGGAAGAAGAGCCGGAAGAAGTAGAAGAAGAGCCGGAAGTTAATCAGGAGACATTTGCTATTTTTGGAGTTGACTCCAGGGAAAATAATCTTGGTAAGGGAACAAGATCAGACTCCCTGATGGTGGTAAATGTAGATAATACAAATAAAAAAGTGTATATTGCTTCTGTCTATAGAGATTGTTATGTACAGATTGAAGGTCATGGTCTGGATAAGATCACACATGCACACTCTTTCGGAGGACCGGAGCTTGCAATGGATACATTAAATACAAACTTTGATCTGGATATTCAGAAATATATTACAGTTAACTTTATGAATGTTGCAGAACTGGTTGATGATATGGGTGGAATCGAGCAGGACATTACAGAAGAAGAAACAAAGTATATCAACGGTTATATTGATGAACTTAATGGAATCCGAGGAACATCTTCTGCACACATTACAGAAGCCGGTACTTATACATTAGATGGAACACAGGCGGTTGCATTTAGCCGTATCCGTTATACAGAAGGAGGAGATTATAAGAGAAGTGAAAGACAGAGAACAGTTCTCTTTAAGATTTTCTCAAAAGCACAGGAGCTTGACAAAGCGAAAAAGATCGATATTGCCAAGAGCATGCTTGATAAAATTAATACAAACTATTTAGAGAGCGAAGTGCTTCGTCTTTTAAGTACAATCACAGAATACAAGCTGGAAGCAATGGATGCATTTCCAAAGGTATTCTATTCCGGTAAGATTGATGGTGTGTTCTATGAAGTTCCGGTTACACTGAATGACATGAGTACACAGATGCATACATTTTTGTATCCGACAGAAACGTATACACCTTCTGAGACAGTTCAGTCGATCAGTGCTCAGGAAAGCGCAGTAGCGCCGACAGCGAATAATGATTTTACACAGCAGTAAGAGCTGGAGTTAAACCGATTTTTGAAAAGAGTTGTGAGAAATAGAGGATAATCTCGTTTTTTACAGCTCTTTTTTGTATATGAAAAAGTCATGTTCTGGTTACTGTTCTGATATAGAAAAACATCTACTCGGGTTGCAATTACTTTCAATTTTATAAAATGTGTGTTATCCTAGCATTGGATGTTATTTGAACGTTTAACTAAGATAAGAAAAAGGTAGATAAGGGGTAAGAAATGAAATACGAGAAGATGAATAATCTCTTCCTGCGTCAGTCCTATCTGGATTCCTAGGAAGATTATGAAAGAAGTTTAAAGAAAAAAAGCTTTATCAAATGGGATTATATTATATTGACAGCATCAAATGAAGCACAGGCAACGGCTTATCGGAATCAGATCGAGAACCGTCTGGAAAAAGGTCTTCTTCCGGAAGAGACAACGTATGCGGTTCTTCCGGATCCGGAGGGAAAACGTGTGGGATCAGGAGGAGCTACATTTCAGGTGATGCGTTATATTGCAGAACAGGAACCGGAGAGAGAGAATCCTTTTAAGAATCGTAGAATTCTTGTGATTCATTCAGGTGGTGACAGTAAGAGAGTGCCGCAGTATTCTGCAATCGGCAAGCTTTTCTCACCGGTTCCAAGAGAATTGCCGGATGGAAGAAGTTCCACTTTATTTGATGAGTTTATTGTGGGAATGTCAGGAGTTCCATCCAGAATCCAGGAGGGAATGCTTGTTTTGTCAGGTGATGTATTGCTTCTGTTTAATCCACTCCAGATTGATGCGCAGTTTGACGGAGCAGCAGCAATTTCCATTAAAGAGCCGGTAGCTACAGGAAAAAATCATGGCGTATTTCTGAATGACGGACATGATTATGTAAAGTGCTTTCTTCATAAACAGACGGAAGAGCGTCTGCGAGAGATGGGAGCTGTTAATAATGCAGGAAATGTAGATCTTGATACAGGTGCGGTATTGTTTGGCAGCGCACTGTTGCAGGCACTGTTCCGTCTGATTTCAACAGGGGGCAAAGTAGACGAGAAGAAATTCAGGCAGTTTTGTAATGAAAAAGCAAGGATCAGCTTTTATGGGGATTTTTTATATCCGCTTGCAAATGATTCTATATTAGAAGATTTCTATAAAGAGGCAGCAGAAGGACAGCTCAATGAGGCACTGCATGAATGCAGGACACAGATCTGGAATGCGATCCATCATTTTTCAATGAAGCTGCTGTGTCTGTCACCGGCGGAATTTATTCATTTCGGGACAACAAGGGAATTGAGAAGTCTTGTAACAAAAGATGTGCAGGATTACGAGTTCCTGGATTGGAAGATGCAGGTGAATTCAGCGGTGCAAAAAGAAGGATTTGCAGCGCATAATGCTTATGTAGGAAGCCGTGCGAAGATAGGAAAAGAAGCATATCTGGAGAATTGTTATATTCTTGGTAATTCTGAGGTCGGCGACGGAACCGTTCTTTCCCATGTGCGCATTATGGACCGGAAGATTCCGGAACAGATTGTTATGCACGGAATTGAACTGACAGGTGGGAAAAAAGTAATCAGGATTTATGGTGTACCAGATAATCCGAAAGGAAAATATCCGGGAGAGGTTTCATTTCTCGGCACGACATTGAATCAGTTTATGGCTCAGAATAAAGTGACGAAAGAAGAACTCTGGAAAGGAGAAGAGACCTATCTGTGGTTTGCAGATCTTTATCCGGTGTGTGATGACTGGGAAGATGCACTTGATATGGCTGAAATCATTTACAAGATGGCACATGGTACTGCAACAAAAGAAGAGATTTCCAGATGGCGTGAGACTGAACGCATGAGCCTCTATTCCAGTTTTAATGCAGCAGATATTGAGGCATCCTGTGATCAGGAGAGGTTTCTTGAAAACCGTATTCTTGCAAGGTGTTTCATCAGAAAACTGGAGCAGGGAATGTATTATGCGGAGGCACTCAAGATATTTGGAAAGCGTGGAATATCGAAAGAAATCTTTAAGTTGCTGATGGAAGATGCAGTAGAAGCAGATTTCTCATTGAAGATTCGAATCTATCATGCAGTCTCCTGTTATATGAAAAAGACAAGAACGATTTATGATGATCTGCATTATGATGCACTTGAGAATGACTGTTTTGGAACAATCCAGGAGGCAATTTATGAAGAAGCAGAGAAGAAACTTCCGGATAGTGCAGGATATAGAATTGTAAAAGATCAGGTTGATATCGCCCTTCCGGTCCGCGTGAACTGGGGCGGAGGCTGGACGGATACACCACCACATTGTAATGAAAAGGGGGGAGTAGTTCTTAATGCTGCAATGAAATTAAGAGGAATTTATCCGGTACAGATCACGGTGAAGAGATTAGATGAGCTTCATGTGGAATTTGAAAGTAAGGATATCGGAGTCTATACAACTGTAGACAGTGCAGCTGAGATCCAGGATTGTCATAATCCATATGATTCATTTGCACTGCATAAAGCAGCTTTGATCGCCTGTGGAATTATCCCGGTCAAGGAAGAAGCAGATTTTCAGGAGATTTTAAAGCGGATGGGAGGAGGAATCTATCTTTCTACCCAGGTTTATGGAGTACCGAAAGGATCAGGACTTGGAACAAGCAGTATCTTATCAGGAGCGTGCGTAAAGGGAATCTTTGAATTTCTTGGTCAGGAGCGTACAGATGCAGAGATCTATGATGTTGTCCTTGGTATGGAGCAGATCATGAGTACCGGAGGCGGATGGCAGGATCAGGTTGGCGGACTGACAGAAGGAATTAAACTGATCTCAACAAAACCGGGGATTGCCCAAAATCTTGTTGTAGAGAAGATAGAAATGCCGGAAGAGGGAAAGAAAGAACTGAAAGAACGTTTCGCATTGATTTATACTGGTCAGAGGCGTCTCGCAAGAAATCTGCTGCGTGATGTGGTTGGTGGCTATATCGGAAGCAGACCAGAATCATTGAAGGCATTAAAGGAGATGAAGGCAGTCGCCGTGTTAATGCGTTTTGCACTGGAGCAGGGAGATATTGACGAATTTGCTGAGCTTTTAAACCAACATTGGAAATTATCCTGCATGTTGGATGCCGGTACAACCAATACCTGTATAGATCAGATCCTTCTTGTATGTGAAGACCTGATCGATGGGAAGTTTATATCAGGAGCCGGTGGAGGCGGATTCATTCAGGTGATTCTAAAGAAAGATGTGACAAAGGAGCAGCTGCATGAACGTCTGCATGGCGTGTTCCAGGACAGTGGCGTAGATGTATGGGATTGCGAATTACTTGTTTAACGTATAAGTAAGACAAGAAATGAAATTTGACAAAGAATTTCTACATGGTATAATGAGCGAAAAAGAAAGCAGTATATCAGTTAGGAGTAGATTTTTGAAGAGCAATAAGAAAACGAATAGAGAGAAGAACAGGAAATTGACGATGATCTCATTTTTGCCGGCAATCATTTGGCTGATCCTTCTTCTGGTTTTGTCAAGCCAGAATGGACCACAGACAGCGGCAACCAGTCTGCCGATGGCAGAATGGATCCAACAGCACTTTTTTCCACAGGACAGTGTGGATTATGTGCATATGTATCTGAGAAAATGGGCACACTTTATCGTTTATTTCATAGAATCAGGATTATTGGTTCTGGCAATGAAGAATGTGATGAAAGCCTGGAAAGCGGCGTGTGCGGTATTCGGACTTTGTACGATCCTGGCAATTGCAGATGAGGCACACAAGGTTCTGATCGTAGGAAGACACTGTCAGTGGGATGAAGCAGGCATCAATATTGTCGGTGTGATCATGGGAGTGTTGCTGACCTGGAGTATTCTATGGCTGATTCGTTGGGCAAGGGGAACACTTGAAGATTAGAAGGAATATTTTCGCAGAAAGCTTCATATAATGACATCAGGAAGACAAGCTGTGAAAGGGGAAATCGAAAGGTGGTTCTTGGATATATTGTCTGTTTTCTCGGTGGTCTGATTCTGGGCGTAGTCCTTATGTGTTTGCTTCAGATAAAGAGATGATTTGTGAGAGAGGTTGAGAGGCCTCTCTTTTTTGTATATCAGGAAAGTGTTTTCCTGGTATACAAAAAATACTCCGTTTAGGATCTGCACAAATCCGAAAAAACACCCGTTGTTGTTTTACATAAACTTAACATTTGGTTGATTTCAGACTTTACATTTCTTACGTAACATATGTACTGTGCTTGAGGGAAGCATAAATGGCTGCAGAAAATAAAAAAAGAAAATGCAGTGGGATTAGAAATGTGTATGAAATGTAAAGGAGATAATTGACATGAAAATGAAAAAGTTTATTGCATTACTTACAGTAGCAGGTATGACAGCAACAATGGCAGTTGGATGTGGAAGTTCATCAAACGAAACTTCAGATAATGCAGCAGATACAAATACAGAGAGCAGTGACAGCTCATTAAGCGGAACAATCACAGCAGCCGGTTCATCAGCACTGAAACCACTTGCTGATGATGCAGCAGATTCATTTCTAAATGATTATCCGGATGTATCTATCACAATCGATGCAGGCGGTTCAGGAGAAGGACTGAAGCAGGTATCAGAAGGAACTGTAGATATCGGTAACTCTGATGTGGCAGCAGAAGATAAACTGGATGAGACAGCAGCAAAAGAGCTTGTAGATCATCAGGTATGTGTTGTAACTATGGCACCGATCGTAAACAAAGATGTTGCAGAAGCAGGTGTTAAGAGTCTTACAAAAGAGCAGTTGATCTCCATCTTCACAGGAAAGACAACAAACTGGAAAGATGTTGGAGGACCGGATGAGGATATCGTTCTTGTAACACGTCCTGAGTCTTCAGGAACAAGAGCAACATTCCAGAAATATGCACTGGACGGAAACGAAGAAGCTTCTAACACATCCATGGAAACAGATGATTCCGGAGTTCTTCTTACAAATGTAAAGAGTACAAACGGAGCAATCGGTTATGTAGCACTTTCTTATCTGACAGGAGATGCAGGTGTTGAGACAGTAGCAATTGATGATGTTGAGCCAACACTTGAGAATACTTACAGCGGAAAATATCCTGTATGGACATTCGAGCATATGTACACAAAGGGTGAACCAAATGAAGTGACAAAAGCATTCCTTGATTATATCACAGGTGATGAATATGGCGCTCAGATGGAGAAACTTGGTTATGGTGTTGCATCTAAGATGACTGTAACAGAGCACTAATAGCATAAAGTGAAAAGCTATGAAATGTACTGTGTGTTCCGGGAAAATTCAGAACAGCAGTACATTTCACTGATAAAAGGTGAAAATATGAAGAAACAAAACATGTTTACAAAAGAGTATGCATGGAGAGGATTGATGACAGCGGGCGGTTTGCTTGTTATTGCCATCACAATCTGTATCGGAGCCTTTCTTATATATAAGGGATCCGGTACATTTACGATATTTGGTCATTCCATATTTGAATTCTTAGGATCGACAGACTGGAACCCGGAAGATAATGCACAGGGGGGTGGAACTGTCGGAGCATTGATCTTTATCGTGGGTTCTCTATGTACATGTGGTCTGGCACTTCTGATCGCGACTCCATTTGCAGTAGGTTCTGCAATCTTTATGATTGAGATCGCGCCGAAATTCGGAGAAAAGTTTTACAGACCAATCGTTGAAATTTTCGCAGGAATTCCATCAGTTGTTTATGGATGGGTTGGACTTACAGTCCTGATTCCGGCAATTAAGAAAGTATTTCATTTACAAGTTGGACATTCAGTTCTTGCGGCAGGGATTGTTTTGGCACTGATGATCTTCCCAACCATCAGTAATGTGGCAGCAGATTCCATTCATTCTGTGCCAAAAGATTACCGTATGGCAGCCTACGGACTGGGTTCTACAAGATGGCAGTCCATTTATAAAGTTGTCATTCCGGCAGCAGGTTCAGGAATTCTTTCAGGAATTATTCTCGGACTTGCGAGAGCATTCGGTGAGGCACTTGCGGTTGCAATGGTAATTGGACAGACAACAGCTCTTCCAAAGGGATTATTCTCCACAACAAAGAGTTTGACTACAGAAATCGCAGCACAGATGGGAAATGCAACGGAGGGCGGTGAGATGAAGACAGCACTCTGGACAATGGCATTGTTATTGTTCTTATTATCTCTGTTATTCATCCTGCTGATCCATTATTTTTCAAGACCGAAGAAAGACAAAGAGTAAGGGGGAGCAAATAGATGAATCGAGTACAACGTGCGCGTGGAATAAATCAAATAATGACCGGCGTGTTTTATCTGATCGCAGTGTTCTTCTTTACATTATTGATTGGATTTGCATCTTATGTAATTATCAAAGGATTTACAGGAGCAACACCGGAGATGTTTGCCTTTGCGAGAAAAGGAAGCATCGGAAACCAGTTGTTCAATACAATTTATCTAGTATTTATTTCGTTGTTATTCTCCATTCCGCTTGGAGTGACAGCCGGAATCTATCTGGCAATGTATGCGAAGAAAGGATTTCTTACAAAATTTCTAAGAATCTGTATTGAGACACTTTCTTCGCTTCCGTCCATTGTTGTTGGATTGTTTGGATATCTGGTATTTCTTGTGTTTTTCGGACTTGGAAAGAGTCTTCTCGCAGGAGCATTATCAGTTTCCATTCTGGCGATCCCAGTTATCACAACAACGACAGAGGACGCGATCAATGGTCTGCCGGGACATTACCTGCAGGCAAGTCTTGGACTTGGAGCAACAAGATGGCAGTCCATTTATCATGTGTTGATCCCGGCGTGTATCCCAAGAATCATGACAGGTGTCATCCTGGCAGCAGGAAGAGGATTTGGTGAGGCGGCAGCACTTCTGTATACAACAGGATCAGGAACAGATCTGCGCTGGAACAACTGGAATCTGACATCCCCAACCTGCCCGCTGAATATTTTCCGTCCGGCAGAGACATTGTCATTGCAGATCTGGGGACTTCAGATCAATGGACAGGATCCGAATCTTGCAAACCTGTCAGCAGCAATCCTGATGATTCTTGTTCTGCTGTTCAGCATTGGCGCAAATGCATTGAGCCGACACATTAATAAGAAGAATTCAGGAAACTAAAGACAGAAAATGAAAGAGGAAGCCAACTGATAATTTCTATGTCAATCATTTCGTTGACTGGCATGTAGAAAGGATAATTAATAAAAATGGAAGCAAAAAAAGCAAATGATTATAAATTTGATATCAGCCATCTGAATCTTCATTATGGAGACTTCCATGCACTCAAAGATGTGAATATGAAGATCGAGGCGAATAAGATCACTGCATTTATCGGACCTTCCGGATGTGGAAAATCTACATTTCTGAAGACACTGAACCGTATGAATGATCTGGTGGAAAATTGTAAGATTGATGGAAATGTTCTGCTCGACGGTAAGGACATTTTCAAGGAAATGGACGAGATCACACTGCGTCATCGTGTTGGAATGGTATTTCAGCAGCCAAATCCATTTCCAAAGAGTGTGTATGACAATGTGGCTTACGGACCGAGAATTGCCGGAATCAAGAAAAAATCTCAGCTGGATGAGATCGTTGAGCGAAGCCTTCGTCAGGCAGCGATTTGGGATGAACTCAAAGACCGTCTGAATAAAAGTGCGCTCGGACTTTCCGGTGGACAGCAGCAGAGACTTTGTATCGCAAGAACACTGGCAGTTGAGCCGGAAGTAATTCTGATGGATGAGCCGACATCCGCACTGGATCCAATCTCAACATCTAAGATTGAAGACCTTGCGATGGAACTGAAAAAAGATTATACTATCGTTATGGTAACGCATAATATGCAGCAGGCAGTCCGTGTATCGGATAACACAGCATTTTTCCTCTTAGGAGAAGTGATTGAGTATAATGACACTGAGAAATTGTTCTCCATTCCTGAAGATAAGAGAACAGAGGATTACATCACAGGGAGGTTTGGTTGATTTATGCGTAACAGATATGATATGCAGCTGCATCTTTTGGATACACAGCTTGCACATATGGGTGAGTTGTGTGAAACAGCAATTGCAAAGGTAACTCAGGCATTAAAGGAAGGTAACACGGAACAGGCTAAGATTGTGATCAAAGAAGATGAAGAGATCGATCAGATTGAAAAAGATATCGAGAGACTTTGTCTGAAGCTTCTGCTCCAGCAGCAGCCGGTCGCAAGAGACCTCAGAAGAATCTCAGCAGCACTTAAGATGATCACAGATATGGAGCGAATCGGAGATCAGACTTCTGATATCGCAGAGATCATCATTTCATCCAAGTGGGAGAAGATGGATGAGAATCTTGACAAGCTGACAGCGATGGCAACAGGCGTAAGCAAAATGGTTCGCAACAGTGTAACAGCATATGTTGAGAAAGATCTGGAGCTTGCACGTACAGTCATGAATGATGATGATGAGATTGATGATTATTTTGATGAGATCCGGGATCAGATCATCCAGCTGATCCGTGAGGGTGATGGTCGTGATGGAAGAAAACTCTTTGATTTTATCATGGTTACAAAGTATCTTGAGCGAATCGGAGACCATGCGACAAATATTGCCGAGTGGGTAGAATTTGCAATTACCGGAGTGCATAAGGATAGTGCTGTAATGCATTAGAAGGAGAAAGAAATATATGATTTTTTGTGTAGAAGATGACGATAACATTCGCGAACTTGTAATCTACACTCTGGAGACAACCGGACTGGAAGCCAGAGGATTCGCAGATGGGACAGCATTTATGGAGGCTTTGGCGTTTGACACGCCAGAGCTTGTTTTGCTTGATATTATGCTTCCAGGGGAAGATGGACTTGAGATTCTTAAGAAACTGAAAAATTCATCAAAGACAAAGGATATCCCTGTGATCATGGTGACAGCGAAGGGGTCAGAGTATGATAAGGTAGTGGGATTGGATTCCGGTGCGGATGATTATGTGACGAAACCATTTGGTATGATGGAGCTGATTTCCAGAATCAAAGCAGTGCTTCGCAGAAGTGGAAAGCAACAGGATAAGACGAAACTTTCTGTTGGAGGAATCAGCTTAGATACGAAGAAACATGAAGTAAAAGTAGATGGCGAGCAAGTTGTGCTGACATTGAAGGAATTTGAACTTCTTGAGAAATTGATGCGCAATCAGGGAATCGTGCTGACAAGAGACCAGCTACTGACAGAGATCTGGGGATATGATTTTGATGGAGAGACGAGAACGGTTGATGTTCATATCCGGACACTCCGCCAGAAGTTAGGTGAGCAGGGCAGTCTGGTCAAGACAGTTCGTGGTGTTGGATATCGGATCGGTGGAGAAGCGTAATACAAGTCTGGAGGATATGAGAAAGTGAGAAAACGAATTCAGAAAAGCATGATGTTTATACTGATTGCAATTTTAGTTCCGATATATCTGATCATGTCTGTTGTTGTGTATCAGCGGAACCTGAAGATCCTTGAGGGTGAGATCAAACAGGAAGCAGCGTATATCAAACGGGCAGTCGATCTGTCAGGAACAGAGTATCTTGCACAGCTGGATGATGTGGATCAGGGAACGCGAGTGACGCTGATCGCATCTACGGGAGATGTTCTGTATGATTCCAGAAATGATGGAAGTACGATGGAGAATCATAAGACCAGAGCCGAAGTACAGCAGGCTTTGAAGAATGGAACAGGCGAGAAGATCCGTATGTCAGATACCGTAAGCAAAGAATTGTATTATTATGCGGTTCTTCTGGATGATGGGAACGTTCTCCGTGTTTCAAAATCAATGGATAGTCTGATGTGGACTTCATTAAATATTTTGCCGGTGGTTATAGGGATTGGAATCATTGGACTTGTACTTGCCTGGTTTCTTGCAAAATGGCAGACAAACAGACTGATGGAACCTGTAATTCATCTGGATTTGGAAAACCCATTGGATAATGTTGTATATGAGGAGATGACCCCGCTTTTGGAAGCTATGGATAAGCAGAATAAAGAAAAAGAAGCTGTGGCCAATATGCGTAAAGAATTCTCTGCAAATGTATCCCATGAGCTGAAAACTCCGCTCACTTCGATTTCCGGATACGCAGAGATCATGATGAATGGACTCGTGCGTCCGGAGGATATTCCGAGATTTTCTGAGACAATTTATAAGGAGGCACGTCGGCTTTTGACATTGATTGAAGATATTATTAAAATATCAAAGCTAGATGACGAATCTGTTGAGCTTGAGAAAGAAGATGTAGATTTATTTGAACTGACGAGAGAAATTGTCAGTCGTCTTTCTCTTACAGCGGCTCAGCGGAATATTCATATGGAACTGACAGGAGAATCTGTGAAAATACATGGAATCCGTCAGATTCTGGATGAAATGATCTATAACATTACAGAAAATGCTGTAAAGTATAATAAAGAAAATGGAAATGTAACCATTTGGGTAGGAAATACACTGGAAGGACCAAAAGTCCGCGTGAGTGATACAGGGATCGGAATTCCAAAAGAACATCAGGATAGAATCTTTGAACGATTCTACAGAGTGGATAAGAGTCATTCGAAAGAACGGGGTGGAACAGGACTTGGACTGTCGATTGTGAAGCATGGAGCAATTCTGCATGGGGCGAAAGTTCAGGTGGATAGTGAGTACGGAAAAGGAACAAGAATGGAGATTATATTTCCTGAGAAATAAAATAGTGCTGTTTTACGCAGGAGAAGAGGAAGAAAACCTTCCTTTTCTTCTGCGTTTTTGCTTGAATCAAACAAGAGGTTGTGCTAGGATAGGTATAACAAGTGGGAAATATCTCCTGTGGCTGATTTTACGTTACTGTTCACTCCCGTGTCAATCACTCCGCTGATTGACACGGAGGATGCGTGTTTTGACTTGAATGCATCTCGCCCCATCGCCAAAGGCGATTTAAAATGGCGAGATGCGTTGCTGGTCGCACATCGTGTGAGCAGTAACGATTTTACAGAAGACAGCAGGAGATCTGTTTTACACGAAAGAGAAAGGGGCTACGCGTATGCTGATAGAAGTTGATTTCAACAGTGATGAGGCGATTTACATTCAATTGTGTAACCAGATCATTCTTGGTATTGCTATGTCAGATATTCAGGAAGGGGATTCACTCCCATCTGTCAGGCAGCTTGCGGATACGGTTGGAGTGAATATGCATACTGTGAACAAAGCGTATCATGTGTTGAAGCAGGAAGGATATATCAGTCTGGATAAACGCAGAGGTGCGGTGATCGCAGTTGATGTAGATAAACTTCAGCAGCTCGAAGCGATGAAAGAGCAGTTAAGGATCGTACTTGCGCGAGGGCGTTGCAAGAATATCTCACGGCAGGAGGTTCATGGGCTGGTAGATGAGATATTTGACGAGTATGAGCTGCACGAGAACCGGTAGCAGAGAAGTAGAAAGACATAAGGGAGATATATATGCAGATTTCATATACAAAGTCGGCGCAGCATGCGCTTAAGTATGCGGCTAGAGCTGCCAGAGAGATGAAGCATCCGTATATCGGAACAGAACATTTGCTTCTGGCATTGAGAGAAGAATATACAGGAGTGGCAGGACAGGTACTTGCGAACAGTGGAGTAGAGTCGGAGAAGATCCTGAAGCTGATGGATGAGCTGATCACTCCGGCAGAAGAACATCCGGCAGCGAAAGGAAAGAGGTTAGAAGAGAGTCCGAGACTCCAGTATCTGTTAGAGAACAGCGCGAAGGAGTGTAAAAGACTCCGTACAACGGAAATCGGAACAGAACATCTCCTTCTTGCGATGATACGTGATGTGGATTGTGTGGCAGCAAAGATTCTGATCACATTGAATGTGAATCTTCAGAAATTATTCCAGAGCATTATGAATGCAGCAGGGATCGATCCGAAGATCTATCAGGAAGAACTTCAGGAGGATAATCGCGGAAGCGGTGCGATGATGGAGCAGTACTGTACAGATCTGACAGAACGTGCGGCAGAAGGAAAAATGGATCCGGTTGTGGGAAGAAACCAGGAAATTTACCGTCTGATGGAGATTTTAAGCCGAAGAACAAAGAACAACCCATGTCTGGTTGGAGAACCGGGAGTTGGTAAGACAGCAATTATTGAAGGTTTAGCACAGAGAATCGCATCCGGTGTGGTTCCGGAGAAGATGAAAGATAAGAAGATTTACAGTCTGGATCTTCCGGGACTGATCGCTGGTTCAAAGTACCGTGGTGAGTTTGAAGAGCGTATGAAAGGCCTGATCTCAGAAGTAGAAGCCTGTGGAAATGTGATTCTGTTCCTTGATGAGATCCATACGATGATCGGTGCCGGAGGCGCAGAAGGAGCGATTGATGCATCCAGCATTCTGAAACCTTCACTGGCGAGAGGTGAGATGCAGCTGATCGGTGCAACTACGATTGCAGAATATCGGAAGTACATTGAGAAAGATGCAGCACTTGAGCGAAGATTCCAACCGGTGACGATTGAAGAGCCGACACAGGATCAGTGTATTGAGATCTTAAAAGGTCTGAAAGAGAAATACGAAGCGCATCATAAAGTTGTGATCGAAGAACAGGCACTGGAGTCAGCAGTACAGCTGTCAGAGCGTTACATCACAGACCGGAATCTTCCGGATAAGGCGATTGATGTTTTAGATGAAGCATGCTCAAAGGTGAGTCTGAAGGGATATGAGGTTCCAGAGAATCTGAAGCAGTTAGAACAGGCAGTGAAAGAACTTGCTTCGCAGAAGGAAGAGAGCATTGAACGGGGAGATTTTGCAGAAGCGTCCCTGATTCAGAAAGAACAGGATGCAGTGCAGAAGAAATTAGACTCAGTGAAGAAACGCTTTGAGAAGAAACAGGCGAAGGCCAACCCACCGGTAACTGTAGATGCGGTTGCAGAAGTGGTGTCTGCCTGGACAAAAGTACCGGTGAGTAAGCTCGCAGAGAGTGATGCCCAGCGTCTGAAGAATCTGGAGCATGTCCTTCAGAAGAGAGTGATCGGACAGGACGAGGCTGTCGGCGCAGTTGCAAGGGCCGTGAAGAGAGGAAGAGTCGGACTGAAAGATCCGAAGCGCCCGATCGGTTCCTTCCTGTTCCTGGGACCAACCGGTGTTGGTAAGACAGAATTATCAAAAGCACTGGCAGAAGCGTTATTTGGGAAAGAAGATGCAATGATCCGTGTTGATATGTCAGAATATATGGAGAAACATTCCGTTTCCAAGATGATCGGATCTCCTCCGGGATATGTCGGTCATGAAGAAGGTGGACAACTCAGTGACCAGGTGCGTACACATCCATATTCCGTGATTCTGTTTGATGAGATTGAGAAAGCACATCCGGATGTGTTCAATGTACTTCTTCAGGTGTTGGACGATGGGCATATTACAGATTCTCAGGGGAGAAAGGTTGACTTTTCTAATACTGTAATTATTATGACATCAAATGCAGGTGCGAAAGCAATTGTTGAACCGAAGAAGCTAGGATTTGCGACAAAAGAAGATCCGGCGAGTGATTATAAGAAGATGAAGCAGAATGTGATGGACGAAGTGAAACAGATCTTCCGTCCGGAATTCCTGAACCGAATTGATGAGATTATTGTATTCCATTCACTCGGTAAAGAAGAGATGAAGAAAATCGTTTCTTTATTATGCAATCAGTTTACTAAACGTCTGGAATCACAGATGAATATTCATCTGAAACTGCGTGAATCTGCGAAGGCTCTCATTGTGGAGAAAGGAACGGATGCGAAGTACGGAGCAAGACCACTGCGTCGTGCATTGCAGACAGAACTGGAGGATAAGCTGGCAGATGCGATCCTGAACGGAGAGATTCAGGAAGGGGATCATGTGGCAGCAGGAGCATCCAAAAAGGGAATTCATTTTGTGAAGACAGAATCTTAAAATCACATCGAATTGTAAATGTGAAGAATAAATAAAATCTATAGAAAAACTATTTTAAGTAGTATATAATAGGAACATATATATACCCAGGAGGAAATTAAAAATGGCAACAGTGAAAGAATTATTGCGTGCAGAGAACGACGGAACATTAAGCTTTGGAGATTACACTCTTGCATCCAAGACAAAGAAGGACGGATTTGAATTTAAAGGAGATCTTTATAAAGTAAAGACATTTGCGGAGATTACAAAGCTGGAGAAAAATGGAATGTTCGTTTATGAGTCTGTTCCGGGAAGTACAGTAGAGAACTTCAAAGAGACAGAAACAGAAGTTGAGTTCACAGTTTCCGCACCGGAAGACGTACAGTTTACATTGGAACTTGAGCCAGAGAGCGAATATGAAGTATTTATCGCCGGAGAGTCTGCAGGTAAGATGGGAACAAACTTAAGCGGAAAATTAAGTGTAAGTGTTGAACTTAACGCAGATCAGAGTGCTGCAATCAAAGTTGTCAAATGCTAATCAGTCAGATTCGGATAGAAACAAGAGTAGTGTAAAAACAGAGGGAAAGGAATTGCAAGATGCGCCTTTCCCTTTTCTAATCTATAAACCTGGCAAGCTGTATTACGCTTGCTTCGAACAGAAAGGAAATTATGAATGGCAAAAGGAAAGAAAACAGTTTACTTCTGTCAGAATTGTGGGCATGAGGAAGCGAAGTGGCTCGGTCAGTGTCCAATGTGTAAGGAATGGAATACATTTGTCGAGGAGAGAATTGACAGTGGCATCACGAAAGGAACGACTGTAGCAGCCAGAGCGGTGAATGAAGCGAAAGTGGTTCCAATCACAGAAGTTTCCGCGGATGATGATACAAGGAATAAGACTGGAATTAAAGAATTAGACAGGGTTCTTGGTGGTGGGATCGTGCCGGGGTCACTCGTTCTGGTAGGAGGAGATCCGGGAATTGGAAAATCAACTTTGCTCTTGCAAGTCTGCCAGAGGATGGCGAAGCAGCAGAAGATTTTATATATTTCAGGTGAAGAGTCTCAGACTCAGATCAAGCTTCGCGCAAACCGTATGGGTGAATTCAGCCAGAATCTGTTGCTTTTGTGTGAGACGAATCTTGGGATTATCCGCAGCGTGATCGAGAAAGAGAAGCCGGAGCTTGTGATCATTGATTCCATCCAGACGATGTACAGTGAAGATGTGAATTCCGCACCGGGAAGTGTCTCCCAGGTCCGTGAGTCTACGAATGTATTTATGCAGCTGGCGAAGGGACTATGTATCCCAATCTTCATTGTTGGCCATGTGACAAAAGAAGGAACCGTGGCTGGTCCGCGTGTGCTGGAACATATGGTGGATACGGTACTTTATTTTGAAGGAGATCGTCATGCATCTTACCGAATCCTCAGAGCTGTGAAGAATCGTTTTGGCTCTACGAATGAGATCGGTGTCTTTGAGATGAGACAGAATGGACTTGTAGAAGTAGAGAATCCATCCGAATATATGCTGAGTGGAAAACCGGAGAATGCATCCGGTTCTGTTGTAGCCTGTTCGATGGAGGGAACACGCCCAATTCTTCTGGAGATTCAGGCACTAGTTGCAAGAACGAACTTTGGTATGCCGAGAAGAACTGCAGCAGGAACAGATTATAACAGGGTGAATCTTCTGATGGCAGTACTTGAAAAACGACTTGGTATGAATCTTGGAAATTGCGATGCTTATGTAAATATTGCGGGCGGAATCAAGATGAATGAGCCGGCAATCGATCTCGGAATCGTGATGGCACTTGTGTCAAGTTACCGGAATCGTCCGATCGATGAAAAAACGATCGTGTTCGGTGAGGTTGGTCTGAGTGGTGAGGTACGTGCGGTGAATATGCCGGAGCAGCGTGTGGCTGAGGCGAAGAAGCTTGGATTCGAGACGTGTATCCTTCCGGAAGTGTGCATGAAGACGGTGAAGGATGTTAAGGGAATCAAGCTGCTGGGTGTGAAGAGTGTGAATGAGGCTGTGGCGATTTTTTAGTAATAAGAAACATTGCAAGGTTATAATGAAATAGAGCAAATGAAGAAAGAAGTTTCTGATATAAGATGAAAATTTTATGTTAGAAACTTCTTTTTTGTATCTTAAGATGCGTTTTGATTTACAATATGCTGGGGGATATTGGATAACGGAGTAATACAATAAAACAATGCCCTGAAAATTGAAAAAACAAACAGTATATAACAGTTGACAACAGTGATATACTGTTATATACTGTTTACAACAGGAGGTTGCTTATGAAGATTATAATCAATAATTCATCGATGGTACCAATCTATGAACAGATCATGGAGCAGATCAAAGCGCAGATCATCTCCGGAGAATTAAAAGAAAATGATATACTGCCGTCAGTGAGAACGATGGCAAAGGAACTGAAGATCAGTGCACTTACCGTAAAGAAGGCATATGACAATCTGGAAGCGGAGGGCATGACGGTCACGGTTCATGGAAAAGGAACTTATGTTGCAGCTTCGAATACACAGTTGATGGAAGAAGAGCGCAGAAAAGAAGTTGAGGCGGATCTGGAAGCGGCGATTCAGAAGGGAAGACGCTGCGGAATGAAAGAGGAAGAGATCCGCTCCTTGTTTGAACTCATCATGGAGGACGAATAATTATGTTAGATATCAAAGGGGTAAAGAAAAGCTACGGCGAATTTCAGTTAGACTGTTCGCTAAATGTAGAAAAAGGAAGAATCACAGGTTTGGTCGGAGAGAACGGAGCCGGTAAGAGCACTGTGTTCAAGGCAGTACTCGGACTCATTTCCTATGATGGTGGCGAGATAAAGATTCTTGGAAAAACACCGCAAGAGTTAAGCGAGAAAGAGAAAGAACAGATAGGAGTAGTCCTGGCAGAAGCAGGATTCAGCGGATATTTAAAAGGAAAAGATGTTAAGGCAGTTCTTGCCAAATTGTATCCAAAGTTTGAAGAAGAAAAATTTCTTCAGATGTGTGAAAGATATCAGATTCCACTGGATAAATTCTTAAAAGAGTATTCAACTGGAATGAAAGCAAAGCTGAATCTGATCATTGCATTGACGCATCAGGCAGATTTCCTGATGCTGGATGAGCCGACAGCCGGTCTTGATGTTGGAGCAAGAGAAGGGATGCTGGATATTTTGAGAACATATATGGAAGAAGAACCGGAGAGAAGTATCCTGATCAGTTCACATATATCTTCAGACTTAGAGCATCTGTGTGATGATATTTATGTGATTCATAAAGGAAAGATCGTACTTCATGAAGAGATGGATAGAATTCTTGAAAAGTATGCCATGTTGAAAGTCAGCGAGGAACAGTATCAGGCTTTAGATAAAAACTATATCCTGAAAGAGAGAAAAGAAAATTTCGGAATTGCCTGTCTGACAAATGAGAAGCAGTATTATACAGAAAATTATCCGGAAATTGTAGTGGAAAGCGGATCACTCGATCAGGTGATTCTGATGTTGACAGGAGGCGGGATGTGATGAAAGGAATCAGAGGACTTTTGGAAAAGGATTTTCGGTTGTTTTTTCGGCAAGGTGGCAATCTTTTTTGTGTGTTAGCGTTTGTGGCGTTATTTTTTACGCTGACGGAAAAGAAGACAGCTACTTTTATTGCAATCTATATCCCATCTGTTATAGCAGTATATGCGGGGAATACAATTAGTTATGATGAAAACAATCATGGATATATGTATTTATTTTCTTTACCTGTAAATAGAAAAGTATATGTTAGAGAAAAATATATTTTTTCCTTTATTATGACAGCGTGTGGATGGTGTATTGGAGTAATCTGTGCAGGAATCACTGTACTCATAAAGCCAGAAGAAGTGTTTGATCCGGAAACGCTGGCAATGGAGTTGATCACAATCTTTGTATTTCAGGCAATTGCGGGAATTACGATTGCAATTCGGTTAAGGTTTGAAGGAGAGAAAGGACGATTAGTGCTACCAATTGCAATTTTAATTGTTTTTGCAATTTGTTATGCAATTGGCTCTTTTGTGATGGATAACCTGGGATTAAAAGAAAGTATTTTGTATATGATAGAAGGGATAGGCGATTTTGAAATTGCGATTGCACTTATCGTGCTGAGTCTGCTTGTATGGTTCATTTCTTATATTTACAGTATGAGAGTCATGAAAAAGAAAGAGTTTTAGTTATTGTTCACTTTTTAAGATGGAGTGATGAAATCAGATGGTGTCAGCCATTTGGTTTCATCATTTTTATATATTAAATTTAATTAACTATCTAACTTGTTTGTGTGCAAAAAGTATTAAGAAAGTGTGAAAAAATAGAAATAATATTGACTTACTTTGTGAAAAGTACTATATTTTCATTTAGTTAATTAACTAACTAATTTTCACTATTCGTTCTGTGAAAAAAGTGATAGTCAGAATTTTTTTGTAGAATGTATCAATAATCAAGGAGGGAAAAGAACGTGAAGTGTCATAAAGAGGATGCCCCATTACTTGGATTGATGGGACAGAGTATGCGCCTGATCGG
>OGDF01002184.1_pt1 | contig 27172 bp, 28 predicted proteins | sample 1570141 | NCBI WGS metagenome assembly OGDF01 (sample SAMEA4370581, study PRJEB24528) | human gut metagenome | reverse complement strand
TACGGTGGTGTGAGAGGACACTGAATAAAATAATTATTCGGTTCCTACTCGATTTTTAAATATAAGCTATATAACAATAAGTAGTATGTAGAAAATGCCAAAAAACGTCATTATATCTACATATTTTTTTGTAGATTTACAAAATAAGAAGCACTTTATCTATATAAATTTGTTAAAAATTATCGTTGACAATTATGAAAATAAAGTATACAATATATATGTAAAATAGTGATAAGAGGTGGAATTATGAGTGAATTTAAACAAAAATATAATTTTAGATATAAAGTTTTTAATATAAAAAATGGTATAACAATGATTGTACTTGTAATTACTATAGTTATAATGTTAATAATTTCAGGAACGGTGTTATTTTCATTTAAAGGAATAAATACTTCTACCAAGCAAAGGGAGTTTGCAACTGAGATATATAACTTGCAAAAAGTAGCTGAACAATACGAATTTTTAAATGGAAAATATCCAGTAAAGGATAGTATCAATTTTAATATTTCATCAATAGCAGAAAAAAATCAATTTTCTGGTGAACCAGGTTACTCATCTAATGTAGTTTCACTTAAAAAAATTGATTTATATGAGTCAGGAGTTGAAACAATTTCAAGAGGAAATGAGTCTTCTACATATGATATATATGCTATTTCTGAAACTACTGGTAGGGTGTATTATTTAAAAGGCGTAACAATTGGTAATAATACATATTACACTTTAACAGATGAATTAAAAAAGAAACTTGAATTATAATAATATGAGTAAGATTTAAGAGGTATGTTTATGAAGAATATGAAAAGTGGAATTTCTTTAGTTACGTTATTTATAATGACGTTAATTTTGGTAATACTTGCTACCACGACAACTATATCTGGAATTAATGCTCTAAATAGAGCAAAACTAACGAAGTTTGCTAGTGAACTTGGTCAGATACAAAATCTAGTTGATAGTTACAAAGAGGCAAATTCTGGTGAGTATCCTGTAGGCGATACGGCAGTTTTAGATATTTCTGGTTTAACAACAGTTTCAAAAATGCAATTTGCCGATGAAACTAAAATAAATAGTACAAAAATTAACTTGTTTGTAATTGATATGTCGTTGCTTTCAAAAACTGATTTGACTTATGGAAATAAAAAAACAGATAAGGATATATATGTGGTTTCAAAAGAAACTGGCAAGGTATATTACGCAGAAGGCTTTAAGGCAAATGGAAAAACATATTATACGCTAACAACAGATCTATTTGATGTAGTTGACTATGATGAATCATTAAAAGCTATGAATAAAGATGGAATACTATTTTATGTTACAAATACAAATTGGACTAATAAAACTGTTGATGCAATTGTAAAGATTCCTGATAATATAAAGGTGTATAACAATATAACAGTAGTAACTAAAGTTGGTACACAAACATTGCAAAATATATCGCTTTCAGCAACAAGAAGTGGGTATAAGATATATAATATAAAAAACATAGATAAAAATTGTGATATAGTAGTAAACTATAAAAAAGAAGGAACAGCTGGAAATTTGACTCAAACTTATTCGATAACAAATATTGATAAGGTTGCACCAACACTTGAACTTGTAAAAGAAGAAGGAATGGTAAATTCTGATCAAAATGATAAGAAAATTTATATAAAAGTAAATGTTAATGATGGCGAAAGTGGAATTAATTTTTGTAAGTATGAAACTGATGAAATTGATCAAAATATTGCTAAGGAATATTTTGTAAGTGGTGGATTTTCTGTAAAGGATAATACTATTACAGTTGATAGATATACTGGTGTTGTTACCGTATTTGCACAAGATAAGGCTGGAAATAGCACTTATAAAAAAATAGAACTCGATACTGTAATAGCAACTGAGAAAGACTATGTACAAGAAGGTTTATTAATACAGTTTGATGGTATAAATAATACTGGTGCAGGACATAGTAATTTAGTTACGACTTGGAAAAATCTAGCTTCTAGTAATTATGATGGAATACTTCAAAATTATACTTTACCTAGCAGTAGTTGGACAAACAATTCATTAAAATTTAATGGCGTTGATAATTTGGTAAAAGTTGGAAGACTTGATTTATCTAACTTTACAGTTGAAGCTGTTATAAAACATAACAAAGCAACAGATTATGAAAAAAATATGGTGGGAAATGGCCATGATGGAGGTTATGGCTTATTCTCATTTAAAAATAAGAATGGAATTTACGTTGGTCTTAAAAGATCTAAAGGTGAAGCTACAGATGATACTAACAGTGATTTTTACCATTATGTATATTCTAAGGATAAATTCATTGTAAACAAAGTATATTCATTATCTGGTTCATATAATGGAAGTGTTATTAATTTCTTTGAAAATAACAATAAAACGAGTGCAAAATATAGTATTGATTTTAATAATCCAGAATATGATACAATAGTAATTTTGGGTGCGGATCCTATAGATGGTGGGATGGATACGTCAGAACCTACAAAGGATACTCGATTTGACGGTGAGATTATGTCTATTCGTATATACAATAGGGCATTATCCGAAGAAGAAGTAAGACAAAATTATAGAGTAGATAAAATAAGGTTTAAAATAAAATGATTGGAGGCGTGAATGTGAAAAAAGGTTTTTCTTTTATTGTATTGGTTGCAACAGTTGCAGTTATGTTAATACTAGTATCAACAGTGGTAATTACAGGTAGTAATACAGCAAATAATTCAAAAAAACTGTCTTTTGCAACTGAAATAAATACACTTCAATCGGCAGTTGATGCTTATGCTAGTTCAAATAATGGCAGTTTGCCTACAGGTGACAGTATAATAGTTAATGTTTCTAATTTAAGTAATGAATTTAAAAATCAGTTTTTGGAAAATAATGAAACTATATCTGGTAATAACATAGTTTTAGCAGAGATTGATTATAGTAAGATAGGATATAACTCATTAAAGTATGGAAATGGTAAGGATGGTCAAAATGATATTTATGCAGTTTCACCAACTACTGGAAAAGTATATTATGCTAAAGGATTTAGTGTAGGTTCAAGTTTATACTTTACACTTACAGATGATTTAAAAAAGAGGATAAGTTATGATACAGGAAGTGTAAATATGCAGGCATCTCCATATGTAATATTTACAACTAGTGATAGTAATTGGACAAATAAATCTGTAGAAGTTAGTGCTAAGTTACCAGAAGGTTATGATTTAGACAGCATAACTGTAAATGCTACAAATTATACTTCATATAAGTCAAATAATGCTGGAGAAAATAAGATTTATACGATAACTTGCGATAAAAACTGTGATATTGTAGTAAAGTGTCATAGTACTAAAGTTAGTAGTAAAGTAGTAGAAGCAAAGTTTAGTGTGAAAAATATTGATAAAATAGCACCAAAATTTGAAATAAGTGTAACTCAAAATAGACTAGATAGTGTGGATGATCAAGAAATATATGGATATCTTACTTTAAATAATGTTTCTGATGATTCAAGTGGAATAAAGTATATAAAGTATGAAAATAATAGTGCATATGATTCTAGAACACTTATAGATGAACAAAAATATACAATAAATGGACATTTTGAAACAAGTGGTAATGTTGCACATAGTAATATTATACCAATAAAGAAGAGTGTAAGACAAATAACTGTGTATATTGAAGATAATGCTAAAAATTGGACTGTTCAAACAGTAAATGTTAATATTTAGTAAAAAAGCATCAAACTTTTCGAGGTTTGATACTTTTTTTTAAATTTTAGTATATAATGTATCAAGTGTAAAATTTAAAGTAAAGGTTTTATGTTATTTTTCACTGTAGTTAAGGTATATGATCCTTTAAATTACTATGGACGATATTGACAGATTAGACTTTGGAGAGTATAATTTGTTGTAAAGGAGATATTAATGAAAGTACTAAAAATTATATTAGAATTAATATATTATATTTTTTATTTTATGATCATATCATACACTCTTTATTATGTCTTTACAGGACTTTGTGTAGTGTTTAATAAGAAAAATAAAATTAAAAGATATAAAGAAAAAACAAAGTTTGCAATACTTATTCCTGCTAGAAATGAAGAAGTAGTTATAAAGCAATTAATCAGTAGTTTAAAAAAGCAAAACTATAGCAAAGAACTTTATGATATATTTGTAATACCAAACAATTGTACTGACAATACTAAACAGATTGCAAAAGATGAAGGCGCAAATATTATTGAATGTGATGTAGAGGTCACAAAAAAAGGAGATGCTCTAAAATATGCATTTAATTACTTAATGAATGAGTTTCCTGAATATGATGCTTATTGCATTTTTGATGCGGATAATATTGTGCATCCAGACTTTCTAAAGAGAATGAATGATGCTTATATATCAGGATATAATGTAGCACAGGGCTTTAGAGATTGTAAAAATCCAAAAGATTCTTGGATTTCTAGTTGCTATTCGTTATTTTACTTTATTCAGAATTTTTTCTTTAGCCAGGCAAGAACAAATATTGGATTATCAGCATCAATAAATGGAACAGGTTTTATGGTAGCAAAATCAGTTATAAAAAAGTATGGATTTGATACTATAACTTTAACAGAAGACGTAGAATTTAGTGCACAATGTGCTTTAAATGGTGTAAAAATTGGATTTGTAAAAGATGCAATAACTTATGATGAACAGCCATCAAAATTTACTCAGTCATGGAAACAAAGAAAAAGGTGGTCTGTTGGAACTATGCAATGTTTGAAAATATATTCTGGTAAGTTGTTTAAAGAGAGCATAAAAAAGAAAAAGCTTGTTTGCTTTGATATGTCAATATATTATATGGCACCGATTATGCAAATTTTGTCGTTTGGATTGATACTTGCAGTATTGTTATACGGAGTGTGTGGTATTCAAATATTAGGAGGTGCAACAGATATAGTAAATATATTAGCATCAGTTATATTTGGATATTTAGCAAGTATTTTTGTAGCAGTTTTTGCTTTATTAGCACAAGGAAAGAGTGTAAGACAGTCAATCGTTGGAATAATTACGTTTCCAATATTTTTCTTTACTTGGGTACCAATAAATTTAATATGCTTAGTGAAAAAACAATATGTGTGGGAACCAATAGAACATAAAAGAACAATTGCAATTGAAAATGTTATAAATATAAAATAGCAATAATATTTCATATGTACTTTTTTATTAGCGTAAAAGTAGTGTCTAAACACTATATTTTGCGCTTTTTTTCATTATGAAAAATATAATTTATATAATTTTCTAAAATTTTTATTCAAATAAAGATTTGTATATGTTTCTTCGTATTTATACGTATAGTTACAGTTATATTTATATTTACATTTATGTTTTTAAAATTTACTTTTTCATATAGATGGTGATTTAAATTTTTTATATATTTAATTTTTATATATTCAGTTTTATTTTTGTATAAAATTATATAAATTTATTTGACAAGCGGAGTAATATATGATAATATATGAATATATGAATAAATATTCATATATTATTTGGCAGGTGAATATAATGAAAAAAGAAAGCATTGAAATAAAAAGTGTACCAAAAGATAGTGAAATACTTGAACTTGCAGAGCTTTTTAAATTATTTGGAGATGAAACTCGAATTAGAATTATATATACTATACATAAAAAAGAGCTATGTGTGAGTGACATTGCTAACATTCTAGGAATGACTCATTCATCTGTTTCACACCAATTAAAAAACTTAAAATCAGCAAGGCTAGTAAGATCGAAAAAAGAAGGAAAAGAAGTGTTTTATGCATTAAATGATGACCATATTGAAAAGATATTTAGTATGGCAATGGAACATATAAGGGAGTGATGTTATGGAAGAAGAAAATGGAGAAAAATTATCAGAAAAAATAATTAATTTACTTGGTGTGTTAAGCTTTGTAGTAGCAGTAGTTTTATACTTTAATAATAATGAAAATTATTTTTCATTTATATTATATGCAGCATCATATGTTTTACTTGGATATGAAATTATTTGGAATGCTTGTAAAAAACTATTTAAAAAAGATATGTTTGATGAGAATTTTTTAATGAGTGTAGCAACTATTGGAGCTTTTGCAATTGGTGAATATAATGAAGCAATTCTTGTATTACTTTTATATAAAATTGGCGAATATTTGCAAGATAAAGCGGTAGAAAATTCAAAGAAAAAAATAGAGAAGACACTTGACTTAAGACCAGAGTTTGCTAATTTAAAAACAGGTGAAAAAATTGAAAAAGTGCCACCTGAGGCTGTTAGTGTTGGAAATATAATAGTTATAAAAAATGGAGAAAGGGTACCACTTGATGGTGTAAGCTTTGGAAAAACCACTTTGGATACTTCAGCAATAACTGGAGAGTCAAAACCGCAAAATATTTTTGAAAATGATGTAGTATTATCTGGAACAATAAATTTAGGTGAAACTTTTGAGATGAAGGTAACTAGTAAGTTTGAATCTTCTACTGTTTCTAAGATAGTTAAACTAATTGATGAAGCTAGTGCAAAAAAATCAAATACAGAAAAATTTATTACAAGATTTGCAAAAATATACACACCAATTGTAACTTTATTTGCTGTGATTATTATGATTGTATTACCAATTGTTTTTAAAGTTCCAGTTGGTGAGGCAATAAGTAGAGGATTAAACTTTTTGGTAGTATCTTGTCCATGTGCCTTAGTAATATCAGTACCGCTTGGATTTTTTGTTGGTATTGGTACATGTAGCAAAAATGGTATTTTAGTAAAGGGAAGCAAGTATATTGATATTGCAACCAAACTAGATGATGTTGTATTTGATAAGACTGGAACTGTAACAAAAGGTAATTTTAAAATATCTGAGGTAAAAGTAAACTCAAAAAACTATACAGAAGATGAAATGTTAAGAAAATTATATTTGGCAGAATCTTTGTCGAATCATTACATTGCTATGTCAGTAGTAGAAAGCTTAAATAAGAGTCAAAGATCTAATCAAAAAATATTATCACATAAAGAAATTGCAGGAAATGGTATAGTTTGTAAAACATCAAGTGAAGAAATCTTAGTTGGAAACAGCAAATTAATGGAAAAATATGAGATTAAACACGAGGATATATCTGCATCAACAGTTATACATATTGCTGTAAATAGTGAGTATATTGGTTATGTTGTTATGGAAGATGAAATCAAAGATAATACATTAACTCTTAGCCAAAATTTGAAAAAATATGGAATAAAGGATGTTATATTACTTACAGGTGATAAGAAAAATATTGCTGAAAAAATTTCAGAGAGATTAAAATTTGATAAAGTCTATTCGGAGTTGTTACCAGATGAAAAATTTAAACTAATAGAAAATTTAAAATCTGATGGGAAAAAAGTAGCTTTTGTTGGTGATGGTATAAATGATGGACCAGTTATTGCAACTTCTGATGTTGGAATAGCAATGGGAAAAGGCTCAGACATAGCAGTAGAAACTTCTGATGTGGTTTTAATGAATGATGAACCTCAAAAGGTAGTTGATTTTATAAAAATAGCAAAAAGAACAAAAATGATAGTAACAGAAAATATTACAGTAGTATTATTAGTAAAAATAGTATTTTTGATTCTAAGTGTATTTGGAATTTCTAGAATGTGGGAAGCAATTTTTGCAGATGTTGGAATTTCACTTCTTGCAGTTATAAATTGTTTTAGAATAAATTTGAAAAAATAAAATTTTTATTAATTGTGTTAAATTATATTATAGGAAAAATCGATTTTAGATAAATTAGTAAGTTTAGAAAAGAAGGCATGAAAAAAATAGGACATACAGAACATGCAAAAAAAATTATGTAAAATTAACTTTGAAAACACTTAATAACAATACAAAAGCTCCTAAAATACTTGAATAAAATATATGTTAATATATAAATATCTCATTCAAATGAGATGAGGATTAATTTGTTGAAAGAACTTTTTGGGTGTACTTTCAACAAAGTATTGAAATTTTAAAGTGTTTTCACAAGAACATTTTAAAGGATTACACTTAAAGTGTAAGATGAGCTTATCAATCCATTTTAATGGTTTGGTAAGTTTTTCTTTAATCCTTTTTAAATGTCTTGATTTAGATTTTTTCATAGCATAAATGCCATAATATCTATTCATATTAAATCCTTTTTCAGGAATATGAATAATAAGGCGTTTAATAAGTTCAAAAGGATGAACAGTTTCGGTAACGTGTTTACCATCCTCATGTCTATCATACCAAAAAGTAACAGAAGGTATATTAGGATTGTAATTAGTAATACGAGATTGTATTGTCAAGTGAAAATTGGTTCTTCCGCAAATAGTTTGATTATGACAGCAGAAGAACCTTTTGTTTTAGTAAGTCAAAACTACATCTTCCCCATTTGAAATAGCATTTAGCTGTGCAAATACAAGAAAAGGTTATTATCAAATATGCAAAGCTAGATATATACAGTTTGCAATAAATAATGAAAGATTAAGAAAAAGAGGTCTAGTATTTCTACTAGACCAATATGAAAAAGTTCATATTTAATATAAATTGAACCGCCACTTGCAAGAACCGCTTGAGTGGTGGTGTGAGAGGGGAAAAACACACTAAGTGTTATCCTCTACTCGATTTTTGCATAAAAATAAAGGTTATTGCTAGTCCTTATTACTTTCTTGATAAGTATTATCAAAAATTGAATCTGTAAAAAATTCTCCAAGAGAAATATTAAAACCCTCACAAATATGAAGTATTGTATCTAATTTTATAAGTTCTGTTTTACCACTCATAAAAGTTGAAATTGTAGAACAAGGAATACCTGTTGCTTTGCATAAATCCCATATGTTCATATCTTGAATTTTTAAATAATATTTTATTCTTTTTCTTATTGCATCTGATAACTTCATATATTCACCACTTTATATTATGTATAAGTTCAATAAAATTATATAAAATCATGTTTTTTTATCACTTTGACGAGTTGAAAAGATGCAAAAATATTTCAATTTGTCGAAGTAGTTTTTATATTTTTATATGGTCTGTATTGTTGTATTTTTTTTTCTTTTATGATAACATATTATAAGTAGAATTATATTAAGTAAATTAGTTAATGATGTTATAAATTATTTAGGAGGATATATGATAGATCAAGAGAGATATAATGAATTAAAGGATCAAATGGTATGGATAAAATTTTGCTATATAGAGCCTAGCGTTAGACAAACTAGATATAGAGAAACAAGTAGAGTTGAAATTGGACCAATTTTAGTAAAATTAAGTGATGCAATTACTATGGTTGAAAAACCAGAAGAATGGGAAGTATATAATCCAGAATTAGGGGTTGATAGTAGATGTTATAGACATAAATTTGCTACACCTGGATATCCAACTGTAGATAGAATACAGAAAGGTATAATAAGAGAATTAAAAGGAATGGGACATGACATATATCAACGAAATGCTATATCTTATGATGTTGCTCATATTAAACCATCTGGAGAACCAGAGATTGAGGTAACTGCACCTTTGATAGAAACATGGCTTGGAGGATATGAACATGAAACGAAGGAATTTGGATTATATACAGGAAAAACATATTCTCAACAACAAATTGATGATGCACATGCAGATGTTAAAAAGGCACGTGAAATGTTAGAGAAAAGAGAAATAGTGTCTCCTGAAGCAAAGTCATCTTTTGAACAAGGTAATTTTGATGAAATTGTAGAAGCACTTGGAGTTGAAGAAGGCGAATTAGTATGGCGAAGATGCTCAGCTCAAAGATATATAGGGGGAGAGTGGAATACAGAAGATTTAGGAATAGCAAAAGTAGTTAGAACAGATAGAGATGGTTTTGAACTAGAATATCCATTTGGATTTCCTAATTTTTCTGCTGATCAAAAAGAATTACAAACAGCAATAGAATCATTAGGAACAGCAACTTTGGAACATCATGGAAGAAGTGGCTTTGAATCTAGAAATAGCTATACGGTAAAACCATCTGAGAAAACTACAGAATATGATATTAAAGTTGTAGATGTAATTTGGCCTGCATATAAAGGTAGAAGATATATGACAGAACGTAAGAATATTCAAATAGTAGATTATTGTCAAGAAGATGTTGAAAGAGCGTATGAAATGTTTGCACAGGCAAAAGATTTAATAAGGTCTCAAAGATTAGAAAAATTTATGAGTAAATTTAGAGAAAGAAGTTTAGATGGTGTTTTTTCAATTGTTTCTGAAGGTGGATATGAAGAAAAAGTTGAAATTCCAGAAGGAAGATTTTTAGAGTGTTTTAGAATGAGAACGGCAAATACACAAGATTATAGGCAAAATAGAACTCATACTGATGATGTAGGATACATTGATATTGAAAAAGCCAAAAGTTTAGCAAGAAATGGAAAACTACATATAAATTTACCAGAAGAATATATGGGCAAAATGATAGGAGCTAAAGGAAGTAATATACAAAGGCTTCAAGAAGTATTAGGACAAATAATGGGTGATGAAAGTGCATTAAGAATAATATTACATGCTAAAACAAAAGAAGAAGTTGAAATTAGATTGGCACAAATACAAAAAGCAATAGATGAGCAAAAAGTTCAAACACATGATTAAAATGGAGGAAATAAAATGATATCAAAGGAGAAAGCATTATATCAAGTAAAGTTAATTTTAGATTATTTACCAGAGGATGAATATAGATTAATTCCTGAAGAAACAATAGAATATATTGAGAATAATTTTGAATATGATGAAAATTTTTCAATAGATCCTAAAATTCCTCTTGAAAAGCAAAAAATTGATGACAAAGCATATGAAATTCTAGACAAGATTGTTAAAGCAACTGAAACAACAAAAAGAGAAAATAGGCTACAAGATAGTGAAAAAATTAATGCATATATACAAGAAGTTAAAGAATCTAATCAAAATTATAATGCAAGAATTGAAAATATTAGACTTAAAAATTTAGTTGAAATGTTAAGGAATGATAATTGTAAAATTTCAAAAGCAAAAGATTTGCTTACTGATTATAAATATGCATTAAAGCAAAAAGAAGAAGAGTTAGTAAAATTAAAAAAGAATAATAAAGATTTATATAATTGCATTCAAGGATTACCAAAGATTATAAAAAAATTATTTATTAAAGATTTTAATATAAAATTACTAAATAGTTAGTAGAATTGATGGAAGTTATGAATATTATTGATATAAAAAAATAATGAAATAACTCCGAAAACTGTTGTTAAGTTTATTGAAGATTATGAGTCTACACATAGCAAAGAAGTATGGAATAATGAGGTAGAAAAGATATATTCCACAGGTGGAGAAACTCTATATCAATTTAGAGGAAAATATTATAAAAGATAATATTCCTATGGAGTATTTTATAAAAACAGAAAATGATATATATATAAAGAACTGATTGATGAATTGGAAAATCTTGAACCAGCTATTAGAATAGAACTATTGACAGGAAATATTATATTTGAAAAATATAATACACTAGATAAATTAATAAAACGAGCAGAAGAAATAAATTTAATGCCATATAAACTATTAAGCAATATTGAAATAGAAGGAATAACAATTACATTAAGAAATCAATTAAACGAGATTAATAGAAAAAACAAATTTGAAGAAAAAGATTTATATTTTTGTTATTATAATTATTTGTATGAATTAATAAAGGCTTATTGTGATTATGAAAAAGTACCAATTATAAAGTGTAAATTTTATAAAACATATACTAATGAAAATTATAGAATAAAAAATATGTATTTAGATATTAAAGATGAATATGTTAAAAGTGAGTTTATTTAATTAGTAATTTTGATGTTAATAGATTAAATGATTTAACAATTTACATATTAAATAAAATAGAAAGGACGGATTTAAAAATGAAAAACAGATTATGGGTTACACCAAACAATGATTTAGAAGCAAAAACTATAGTTGAAATGCTTCAAAGAGGAGGAGAAGATTTTTTGGTTACAGGACAAGCTTGGGGAGCATCTTGGGAGAAACTAGAAGAAGAACTAAAAGCAAAAATTGAAGAGGCAAAAAGAGAACAAAAGACAGTATATGGGGTTGAATTACAAGGAGATTCAAATGGAGCAATAAATGTAGATCATCATACATATGGAGAGGATGATAGAAGTAATCCAAAATCTTCAATAGAGCAAGTTGCAGAAATTTTAGGAGTAGAATTAACATTAGATGAGCAATTCGTTTCTGCAAATGATAAAGGTTATATTCCTGCTATGGAAAAATTAGGAGCAGAACTTGGACTAAGTGCAGAAGATTTACAAGAAATTATATCAAACATAAGAATGAGGGATAGAGAAATGCAAGGAGTTACTCTTGAACAAGAAGCACAAGCACAAGAGGCAGTGGAAAAGTTAGGAGAATTTGCAGAGAAAAGAGAATATATACAATTAGATTTACCACATTCTAAAACATCAACTGTTACAGATAGATTATATGGAAAATATGATAATTTACTAATAACAAGTGGAGATGGAGAAACAAACTTTTATGGAATAACTGAAATAATTCAAATGCTAAATGAAAGATTCCCAGGTGGATGGTCTGGAGGACAACTAGATCAAGGAAGTGGTTTCTGGGGAGGTTATGCAGACCAAAGCGCAATAAAAGCAGCAGTTCAAGCAGCATTACAGAAATCAATAGATTCTAAAGATAATAGAGAAGAAATATAATAAAATTTATATTTCTAGTATTAAGATAATCTCAATTATTGTATTGAGATTATTATTTTTTATATATTACTTGAAATTATTAAAATCAAATGATATAATACTTAACATAAATGTATATACTTTTAATGGAGGATTATATGAGAAAAAATGTGGTAATTGTTGTAGTAGTTTTGTTGTATTGTACGTGGATTTTTAATAGTGTATATGCAAGCACAATTTGTATTGTGGATTATAACAATAATATTAATTTAAGTAAAGCTAGTAGTTTTATTGATGCAACTAATATGTTAACTCACAGTTTAGGCCTTGATGATGGCTCACTAGCATCATTTATAATTACAAGAGTAATATGGCTTATAGCAATATTTGTATTTTCAATTTTATCAGTTATAGTGTTTAGAGGAATCATAACATTTGTATATAATGTTTTTATTGGTACTTCAAATTATTTTAAAAGTCTAAAAAAGAGTAAAGAAATAAACAAGATATTAATAGGAATTAACAGATAATTGTATTTTTTATTAGAAACTAGTTTTATCAATGTTTTAACTACTGAATTTATATAATTTATAGAGGTATATTATTATTTGCTTTACATCTTGCTTTATTGGTGATATAATACATGTTATCGAAAAGATAATGTATAATTTTTAAATTTAAAAAGGAGGATGTAAGCATGAGTGATAATTTGCTTAGGTTTAGGGAAAATGATATAATTCCTTTTTCATTTTGGCGGCTTGAGTACGGTGAGTCGTATGCTTATGTTAAGGCATATGATGTCAAAAAAGAAGGCTTCTTACCAGAAGGTATAAGCAGTCACTTTAGAAAATATGTAGAGGAAGTAGTTGAAAGTGAAAAAATAGGAGCAATCATTGAAGAGTTTGACACAAGACTACTTATCTACAATAAAGATTTCTACGATTTTGTAGAGGCCACGGCACCAGTTTACGAGCTTTTGGAAAACAGACAATTTGTTTTAATAAATGAGGAATATACTGGTAAAGTTCCTACTACAACTACAGTAAGAGAGGCAAGCAAACTGTACAATAATGTTATAAAGCCTAAAATTCATGATATGATTCAGCGTCAGAAAATGGAAGCTTTTGATGTAAACTTTAAAGATGCTTCCTTAGATGGAAAATCTGCTGTGATGTATGGCTTTTCTGCACAAGCTTTAGTTGAAATTGACAGTAGTAAGTATCACGTTAGCTTTATTGAAAAAGATGAACTTGGTGATTTTACTATATTAGTAACTAGAAAAGAAAATTAATAGCTAAGTAGGTAGGTGTTTAGTTTCACTTACCTACTTTTGGTAAAAAGGAGAATTATGGAAAGAAATAGTAGTTGTGTCTTAACTAATATGTGTATGGTGGAAGATGAAATAGGCAGGGTTTTGGTACAGCAAAGAGTTGATAAAAATTGGAGTGGTATAGCATTTCCAGGTGGACATGTTGAGCCTGGAGAATCACTTACAGAAAGTGTTATCCGTGAGGTTAAAGAAGAAACTGGTTTAACTATAAAAAACGTTAAGCTTTGTGGTGTTAAGGATTGGTGCTTTGAAAATAATTCAAAAAGATATATAGTTTTTCTTTATAAAACATCAGATTTTTGCGGTGAACTTATTCCAAAAAGCAATGAAGGAAAAAATTTTTGGGTATCAAAAGAAGAACTAGGAAATCTTAATACAGCGTCAACTTTTATTGATACTTTGCAAATTTTTACAGATAGCAATAAAAATGAACTTTTTTTTGATGATAAAAGTAACATTGTAATATTGTAATATCTTGATACTATTTTAGTAGATATCAAGCTAAAAAGCTAAATTTAAATAGTTATTACTTTTTAAATTTAGCTTTTCCTTTTTTCTTTTTTGTTTTTTATTTTTGTTTCTATTTTATCATATTTTTTCATAATTTCTTTTAGCTCTTCAAAAGTTGATTCAAATTTCTTAAATTCAATTGTAGGAAATGCACTTATAATTCGATTCTTTAAAGTACTTGTTTTGGTTATAAAATCATTTTTGATTTTTTCTAATTGTGCCGTAACATCAGAATTTTGAAGCTTCTCAGCTTGTTTTTGCTTGATTTGATCAGTCAAACTTTGTATATATTCAAGCTTAGCTTTAAAATTTAGTACGTTATTAAGTGAAAAAATAAAATCTATTATAAGCACTAAAAGTGAAATATAAAAAGTTGAAAATACTATTTCATATGGTAGCATTTTAACAAAACTTTCTACATATGGTTGAACAACATAAACTATAACTAGTGCAAGTATTGTAAATTCAAATGTATTTAAAAGGCAGATTCTTCCATTTAAATTAAAAGGCAAATGTGAGTAATCCCACCATTTAGCAGCAAACATTTTTTCCATTATATAGCTAGTTGAATATTCAACTAAAGTAATGACAAGCGCAGAAAGTATAAACAAAAATAATGGTGAGCTTGAAAAAGGACTAAGTAGTAAAATTATAAGTAAACCACCAAAACCGTAAATTGGACAATATGGTCCATAAAAAAAGCCTCTATTTATCCACTTTCCTTGACATATTCTGCAATATATCATTTCTGTCATCCAGCCAAGTATGCTATATATGAAAAAATATATAAAATAAATATATATTTTTAACAAATAAATCACATCCAAAATTATTCTATCAAAATTTTTATATAATGTCAATAATAGTATAGTATACTAAGCAATACAATATACTTAGTTATATAAATTTTAGAATTTTAAATAATAGATTTAATTATAGTTTAATTATGTACGCTTTTTATAAAAGTTATTACTACAAATTAGCTTAATATTATACATTTTGTGATTTTTGTAGTAAAAAGAGGATAGTAAGTAAAAGTTAGCTATTTCTGTGTTTGACAATGATAATCTTGTATAGTATAATATAGTATAATTCATGATTTTTGGAGGAACTATGATTTATACAATTGAAAAGTATTTTTTGTTATTTATGGTATATTCAGTGTTTGGATATTTGCTTGAAGTTACATGTAAATTAATTTCAGATAAGAAATTTATAAATAGAGGATTTTTAATTGGTCCGTATTGTCCAATTTATGGAACAGGAGCTATTTTACTTACTTTTTTACTTGAACCATTTAAATTTAATGCTGCATTAGTTTTTTTCTTTGCAATACTTGTTTGTGGAATACTAGAATATGTTACAAGTTATGTTATGGAAAAGCTGTTTAAAGCAAGATGGTGGGATTATAGCAAATATAAATTTAATATAAATGGAAGAGTATGTTTAAGGACAATAGTTCCATTTGGAATATTTGGAACTTTAGTTGTTTATTTCTCTAATCCCTTTATTTTAGGACTTATAGGAAAGCTTAACAATTTATCGCTTATGATATGTTCTTTAACTATAGCTGTTATATATTTTATTGATAATATAATTTCGTTTAATGTAATTTTGAAATTTAAACACATAGCTACTGAAATAAAAGTAGATAGTACAGAAGAAATAACAGCAAAAGTAAAACAAGTAATTTATAATCAAAAACATAAATTACAAAAAAGATTGCTTGATGCCTTTCCAAATTTTATGCCTAGTGTGGAATTAATAAAAAAGAAAAAAGCAGAAATAAAGGCAAGAGCAAGTGAATTTAAAGGAAGTATAGAATCAAGAATTGATAAAATGGAAAATAATATTACTGAACAATTAGAAAAAATTAGTGATTCATTTATTGAAAATAAAAATAATTTAAAAAATAACTTAAAAAAAGAAGGAGGTGGGAGTACAGATGTTAGAGATGATAAAAAAGTATAGTAGAAATTCCATATTAATTTCAGTTTTTATGATAATTTTTTCACTTTTTTTAATGATAAAGCCATTGGAATCATTTAATGTAATGATAATGATATTTGGAACTTTGATACTTATTGATGGTATTGCACATGTAATTTCATATTTTAAACTTCCAAAGGAATTTATTATATTTAATTTTGAATTTGTAGTAGGAATTTTACAATTTATATTTGGATTATTTTGTTTCATAAAACCAGATATAGTAGCAAGTATATTCCAGATTGTTATAGGTGTTTGGGTTTTGATGAGTAGTGTAGTAAGATTTCAGCTTTCACTTGATTTAAAGAGAAGTGGAAATAATAATTACATGATGTTATTGATACTTTCATTAATTACTTTTGTACTTGCTTTGTTAATAATTGCAGATCCGTTATCTTCATTTGTAGCAATAACAACTCTGCTTGGAATAGTAATGTTTATATCTGAAATTATAAACATTATAGAATACGTAATTATACTTACAAAAATTAAATAATCAAATTAGATGCATAGATTACATTTAGTAGTTTATGCATTTTTTGTACCTTTTCTAAGGCGTATAATCATTAACTCAAAATATTTTAAAACATATAATATAACATGGAGGTGAACTATGAAAATATTGGTATATAATAATGATACGAATAAAATGGAAACATATAATAAAAATTTAAATGATCCTATGCCATATTCAAAAAATAGGTATCTTACAGTAAAAGAATTTAGAGGATCATCAAAATCAGATGTTCTTTGGACAGATAAAAGGGCAATAGAAGCTTTTAATAAGTTAAGAGATTTATATGGAAGCGCAATACCAGTTGGATATGCTTTTAAAAGAATTGGAGAAGGCGGTCATTCTGGGCAGAGTCAACACTATGCAGGGGTAGCTTTTGATGTGGGTCAAAGATTAACAAATACGCAAAGAAATAATTTAAGAAATTTAGCAATAAAAAGTAAATTATTTACATATGTAGAACCTGCATATTTAACTCCTACATGGGTACATATCGATAAAAGAGATACTAAACCTGCATGTGCAACTGGTGGGTATCCACTCGTAAAATATGGCAGAAGGGGAGTATATGTTGCGGTTTTACAAGATGCACTAAATACCTTAGGATATAATGCAGGAAATATTGATGGAATTTTTGGAAATAATACAAAAAATGCAGTACTTAAATATCAAAAAGCAAATGGTCTTTCTCAAGATGGAATAGTAGGATGTAATACTTGGAAGTCAATTACTACAAAAGTTGCAAATAGTAGGTATGATATTTAAAAAGATGGATTATAAAGCACAAAAAAAGCTATATAATAGTCAACTATTACATAGCAAATTATTATCATAAGATAAATAATCGAGATAACAGCATAATGATAAAACCCTTTTTTAAAAGGTGGGCATCTTATTACAACTATTAGGATTCTCTTTATATAGCAAAACTATAAAAGAAAGAGCATTCAACACAAGTTGTACCATTTCGATTCCCTTATCACGTGCTTGTAGATTTTCATATAGTCTGTTACCTCTCTACAAGTATTGTATCATTAAATTTTAATATTGTAAATATATTTTTCAAAAAAAATTGTGAAAAATTTTTTCACATTTGATTTTTACATAAAATATAAATTGTATTAATATAAATGTAAAATTTGCAAAAGAAAAAATAAAATAAGTAAAAATTAAGAGAATAATCACACAATATTATAAAAAATTGTAATTAATAAATTCTTTACACAATGTTAAATATGATAATTTATGAAAATTGGAGTATTATGTTGATTTTTTTTGTATACTTATGGTAAAATTATCTATATATTGTTTTCAAAATAAAGAGGGGAATAGAAAGCTATGGCTATTGATACGATTTGTAATTCTAATCTTTTAAGTGAAGTTTTAGAAAAAAAATATTGCGAATTTTTGGAAAAGACTGATAAAAAAAGAGATGAATTAGAGCAAATGGTAAATTTGCAAAATTCTAAAAAAAATGAAATTATTGAAAAGATTTATGATGGAAGTGAATATTCAAAAAATAGAGAAAATTACCAACATATTATATTAAAAGTTCAAGAAATTATCGAACATAATTCAAATGCTATACTAGAACTAATAGAAGAATTAAAAGTACTAAATATGGCTGTTATACGTTTAGTTGTAGATATGTCAAAAAATGATAAATATCAAACACAGGACTTATCTCAAACAGTGATATATATAAAAGATAGAGTTGATGAATTCGAAAAAAAGGAAAAGATCTTAAACAAAGTAATGAAAAAAGATGAAAAGTTAATACAGAACTATTTAAAAGATCCAAATTTGATAAAGGTAAATGAAGGTAATGCTAATTCATATAGTAATGAAATATCAAGTGAAAATGATTGCGAAAGTACAGAAATTAGTAAAAAGAATGTGCAAAATGTGGATAAGATTCAAAGAAAAAGGCAAGGTAGTGCATATAACAATCAGGAAAATACGGAATATGCGGATGAAATAGTAGATAATAATGTATTATTAATTTCCGAAAAGGAAAAGAAGGTGTACTTACCATATACAGTTGATGAAATAGAAAAATATATGGAATTTTATCCTGGAAAATATCAAAGCTTAAAAGATATAATTGAAAAAGAATATATTTTGCCTTTAAATAGATTTACCAAAAATCAAAGTATGGCAAGATTTAAAGAAACTTATGATTTAGTTAGAAATAGAGAATTTGGCTCAATGGCTGATGCACTTAGATATGCTACTAAATTAATGTTTAGATATGACTTAAATCCTGCTATAATTGCAGCATGTAAGAAAATAACACAGTTACAATTTTATTTAGAGTGCATGGAAAGTAAAAAAATGGATCAATTTGATGTTTTTGAGATAAAATTTGATTTAAATTTACTTGGAAATGTGTAAAATTTATTTAATTTGTGTATAAAATGTGTAACTATGGTGTATTTTCGAGCCATTTATTGCATTTATTTTTTCCTTATTGTATAATATTAAGTAGTATAGTATATTTTAAGGAGGAAATTTTATGGAAGAAAATAATAATCCTATAAATCAAAATTCTGGAGTGAAGGTAAATTATTTAGCTAAAACATTTCTTTGGATGTTCTTAGGCCTATTTGCTACTGGATTTGTAGCTTATTTAACTTACTCTTCAGGGGCACTTATAAACATGGTGCAAAGTAATTCTTTTGCAGTATTGGCTCTTTTAGAACTTGTGGTTGTTTTTGTATTTTCTTTACTTTTTAGAAAACTTCCATCAAGTGTAGTTGCAATTTTATATTTTGCGTATGCGATACTCAATGGATTTACAATGTCAGTTATATTTATCACATTTGATATGCCATCTGTATTAACGGTATTTTTTGCTGCTGCAGTTGTGTTTGGTGTTTTTGCATTTCTTGGATATAAAACTAGTTTTGATTTATCAAAAACAGGGAATATCTTAAATGGAGTATTATTTGCAGGTATACTTGTAAGTTTTATTAATCTTATTATTGGAAGTGATATTATTGCAATTGGAATAGACTGGTTAATGCTAATTTTGTTTTTTGGGATAACCGCTTGGGATATTCAAAAAATAAAGCGCCATCATGAAAATGGTGCATACGATGATGATAAAATTCATATTTATTGTGCAATGGAAATATATTTAGACTTTATAAATATATTTATTAGATTACTTTCTATATTTGGAAGGAGAAATAATTAAATAAAAAATGCTTTGAGGCTTTTCCTTAGAGCATTTTTTATACCTAGGAGGGAAAATGAAAAAATGTAATAAATTCGCACTAGTTACGGGTGCAACGTCTGGTATAGGAAATAGTATAGCAATATATTTAGATAAACTTGGGTATAATGTTTTAGCAGTTGCAAGAAATATAGAAGGATTACAAAAATTAAAGAAACAATTAAAAAATAACACTGTAATATTGTCTTATGATTTGTCAAGTACGAAAAATGTAGAAGATTTATGTAAAAAATTAGATGAATATGATATAGAAGTGTTTGTAAATAATGCTGGTGCAGGGGTATATGGATTATTTGGTGATACAAGTATATATGATGAGATAAATATTATAAACTTAAATGTGTTAAGTGTACATATATTAACTAAATATGCCTTAATAAAAATGTTTAAAGAAAATAAAGGGTATATACTAAATGTTGCATCAAGTAGTGTCTTTTCAAATTCTGGACCATTAATGAGTACATATTATGCTACAAAGTCATATGTATATATGCTTACAAAGTCTATACAAAGTGAATTATCAAAAGTCAGTAGAAATATTAGTATTTCAGTACTTTGTCCTGGTCCTGTAGATACAAATTTTAATAAAAAACTTGGAATAAAATTTGGAGTAAAACCAAAAGACAGTAGTTATGTTGCAATTTATGCTATAAATCAAATGTTTAAGAGAAAAAAAGTAATAGTTCCTGGAATGTCAAATAAATTATTGGCTATTTTTTCAAGATTTATACCAAATTTTTTAATGGATGAAGTAAATTATAACATTCAAAAAAATAAAAGAAAAAATTCTTAAGATAATTTCTAGATTTAGTAAATAAAATATGGTATAATTCTATCTAGTAGTTAGTATTATGTTATTAAAAGGAGATTGAAGCAAATATGAATTTGAAAGATGTAGTAAAAAATCAGAAAAACTTCTTTGAAAAAAACATTACCAAAAGTATAAATTATAGAAAAAGAACGTTAAAAAATTTAGAAATAGCTCTTAATACCTATCAAGATAGGCTTATGGAAGCTGTGAAAAAAGATTTTGGAAAATGTTATGAGGAAACATATATTAGTGAAATTTTAATGGTTAAGAAAGAAATTTCGTATATGCTAAAAAATTTAACTAAATTTTCAAGAATTAGTAAAGTAAAAACTGGAATTTTTACTTTTCCATCACAGGGATATATATTACCTGAACCCTATGGCGTTGTTCTTATTGCAACTCCTTGGAACTATCCAATTAACTTATCTTTAACTCCTCTTGTAGGAGCAATTGCTGCTGGAAATTGCTCTATAATTAGTTTTAGTGATAAGTTATCATATACATCAAGAGTGATAAAGCAAATGCTTTCAAATATATTTGAGGAAGAATATGTATATGTTTTGACAAATGCAAATGTGAATGATTTAGAAGAACTAATAAGTGAAAAGTTAGATTATATATTTTTTACTGGTAGTACAAATGCAGGAAAAAATATAATGAAGCTTGCAAGCTCTAATTTAACTCCAGTTACTCTGGAACTTGGAGGTAAAAATCCTGTTATATTAGGAAATATTCAAAATTTAGAATCTGTTGCACAAAGAATAGTTTGGGGAAAATTTTTAAATGCTGGTCAGACTTGTGTTGCACCAGATTATATGTTATTAACTAAGAAGCAAAAAGATGACTTAGTTCCATATATAAAAAAATATATAGAAAAGATGTATTATAAAAATGGTATTATTTCTAATAAATATACAAAAATTATAAATGAAGGTGCTTTTGATAGATTAAATGAAATATTAAAAGACGAAAAGATACTTATTGGTGGTCAAACAGATAGGCAAAATTTAATTATAGAACCAACAGTAGTTGAGGTCGATTCTTTAGAAAAATTAATAATGCAGGATGAAATATTTGGTCCAATTCTTGCAATAGTTGAGATAAATTCACTAAATGATGCAATTGGTTTTGTAAATTCTAGACCAAAACCACTTGCAATCTACTTATTTGCAGATGATAAAACGTCAATTACTAAAGTGATAAATGAAACATCTTCTGGAAGTATTTGTATTAATGATACAATTATGCAACTTTCTGAGATAAATTTACCATTTGGTGGAGTTGGAAATAGTGGATTTGGTTCATATCACGGAAAAAAATCATTTGAAACTTTTTCACATTATAAAAGCATACTAAAAAGAAATTTAAAATTTGAAATAAATTTAAGATATCCTCCATATAGCGATAAATTGTTAAGAAAACTGAAACATTTATAGTAAAAAAACTATTAATTGGTGTTTATACACTTTTTAATAGTTTTTTTTACCTTATTTTTACTTTCTATACTTATATATTTCATTTGTACAACATGAACTTCTCATAAACTGTTTATATAATAAACTTTGTAGGGAGGAGTAAGTATGTATATATTAAAAAACGCTATTAAAAGTATAACTAGAAATAAAACTAGGAATATACTAATTTTAATAGTAATAGTTATAATTTCAATATCTTGTTGTGTGTCTTTATCAATTAAAAATTCGGCAAATAAATTGATTGAAAGTTACAATAGTAGTAATGAAATTATAGGAAAACTAACTGTAAATAGGGAGAATTTAAGAAAGGATGTAAAGTCTAAAAAAAGTGAAACTGATGATTCGTCGAGTAATATACTAGAAAATTTGTCAAAACTTACAATTGATGATATAAAAAATTATGGTGAGTCAATATATGTAAAATCATATTATTATACTATTCAAACAGATATGAATTCTAGTAATATTCAAAAGGCTAGTTCAGATAATCAACAAGAAAATTTAGAAAGTGATGATAAATTTAAACCTGATGATTTTAAAAATGGTAATACTGGAAAGTCAAGCACTGTAAAAGGTGATTTTTCAGTTGTTGGATACAGTAGTTTATCAGCAATGAGTGAGTTTGCAGATGGAACGTATAAAATAGTAAATGGTACTGTATTTGATGTAGAATCAAGTGGAAAGTGTGTAATTTCAGAAGAACTTGCTGAAGAAAATGATCTTGACATAGGAAGTAAGATTTTATTAGAAAATCCAAATAATGTGGAGGAGACATTTGAACTTGAAATATGTGGAATTTATAGTGATAGTACACAAAACTCAGAGTTTTCTATGTTTTCCAATTCAGCAAATAAAATTTTAACTACGTATAACACTGTAAATGATATTGTAGAGTCTTCTTCTGATGACAATAAATTAAATTCACAAGTTGATGCAAGTTTTGTTTTAACCAGTAAAAATGCAATAAGTAGCTTTGAAGAAGAGCTTCAAGAGAAAGGATTAAGTTCATATTACACATTAACAACTAATACTGAAGATGTTGAAAATAGTCTTAAGCCAATACAAAATTTATCAAATTATGCTAGTATATTTTTATTAATAGTACTAATTGTAGGCGGAGTAATACTACTTATAATAAATATGATAAACATACGTGAAAGAAAGTATGAAATTGGAGTTTTGCGTTCAATAGGAATGAAAAAAAGTCTAGTATCTACTCAGTTTATACTTGAAACTTTTATTGTCACTCTAGTAGCTGTATTAATTGGTACAATTATAGGTTCTGTTATAACAGTACCAGTAGCTAATAAAATGTTAGAAAGTGAGATAAGTTCTCTTTCACAGGAAAGACAAAATGTAAATCAAAATTTTGGAATGGACTCTAAAATGCAAAAGGGTATGGAACCAGGTGCAGACATAAGGGATACTTACCAAAATGGTAATTATATTACAAAGCTAAATGCTGTTATAGATTTTAATGTTGTACTAAAATTAATTCTTATATCAATATTGTTAACATTTATAAGTAGTGTAATCTCAACAATTACAATTTTAAGATATTCACCGTTAAAAATACTTAGCAGTAGAAGTTAGGAGGGAAAAATGAGTATTTTTGAATTAAAAGACGTTTGTTATAGCTATGATAACTCAACTAATGTTTTAGAAAACATAAATTATAGATTTGAAAAAGGATATGTATATGCTATTATAGGAAAATCTGGAAGTGGAAAGACAACATTACTTTCACTTATGTCAGCACTTGATGTTCCAACTTCTGGGAAAATTTTATATAATGGCATTGACATATCAGGTATTGACGAAAGTAAATATAGGTCCAACAATGTGGGTGTTGTGTTTCAGAGTTTTAATTTACTTCCACATCTTAGTGCGGTTGAAAATGTAATACTATCAATGGATATTTCTAATATTCAAATTAATGATAAAGCAAAGAAAAATGAAGCGTTAGCTTTGCTAGAAGATGTTGGATTAAATGAACAAAAAGCAAACAGAAGGGTACTTAAACTGTCTGGTGGTGAACAGCAACGTGTTGCAATAGCGCGCGCTTTATCGTATAATCCAAATGTTATTTTAGCTGATGAACCTACTGGAAATTTAGATCCATATAATGAAGAGCAAATAATGCAAATATTTAAAGAATTAGCACACAATAAAGAAAAATGTGTTATAATCGTTACACATTCTGATAAAGTAGCAAAAAGTGCGGATTTTGTATACAATTTAGAATTAAAGAGGCTTGGCTAAATTCCAAGCCTCTTATTTACCAAAATTTCTAATATTTGAACTGCGTTTGTAGCCGCTCCTTTTCGTATGTTGTCACTAACACACCATAGATTAATGCCATTTTTTACGCTATAATCTCGCCTAATTCTTCCGACAAATATTTCATCTTTTCCATCAACAAACGTAGGAATAGGATATATATTATTATTTATATCATCTAATACAATTACACCATCTTGTAAGTTTAAAATTTGCTTTAAATTTGTGATTTCAAATTCGTTTTCAAATTCGATATTTATACTTTCACTATGGCAATTTTTGACTGGTACTCTTACGCAAGTAGCTGTTATATCTAAATTTGGAAGAGCTAGAATTTTTTTTGTCTCTAAGACCATTTTCATTTCTTCTTTTGTATAGCCATTTTCAGTAAATACATCTATTTTTGGAATACAATTGTTGTATATTGGATAGTCAAATTTAACAGCTTTTATGCCTTTTGATGTGTTTTCTAAGTCTTTAATTCCAAGAATTCCAGCCCCAGACACCGCTTGATAAGTTGAGTATATAACTCTTTTTAGTTTGTAATTATCATTTAATGGTTTTAGTATTGTAACAGCTTGAATTGTTGAACAATTTGGATTAGAAATTATACCATTATTTTTAAAAATATTTTCTTTGTTGACTTCTGGGACAACCAAAGGTACATCAGGACTCATTCTAAAAGCACTGCTGTTATCTATTACTACGGTGCCAGATTTTGCTGCTAGTTTGCAATATTTTTCACTTACCATAGAACCAGCAGAAAATAATGCATAGTCAAATTTTTCATTTTCAAATGAGTCTTCTTTTAACTCATTTATTGTATATTCCTTATTCATAAAAATTGTAGTTTTCCCAGCAGATTTTTGCGAAGCAAATAAAACATATTCATCAATTTTCAACTTCTTTTCTTCTAATACTCTTAAAAACATAGAGCCTACCAAACCAGTAGCTCCAACTATAGCACATTTTAACAAATTAAACACCTCACTACTAAAAGCATATGCTAGTAATAAGGTGTTTATGTTATTTTATTTTCATAATATTTGCTTTGAAGCAATATCGTTTTAGAGTTTAAATAAAATAAAGGAGATTTTTCTTTAAATTTAAAGGAATACTTATATGCAAACAGCAATTGCTTATATATTTTGAATTGTTTATTGATACTATTCTTTCCATATTTTGAATCTCCAATTATAGGGTGTGATATTTCTTTTAATTGAGCTCTTATTTGATGTGTTTTACCTGTATGAATCGATACATCAAGTATAGCATAGTCTTTAATTTCATTTTTATATATTACAAAATATTCAGTAATAATTTTTTGTGAATCTTTAACTAGACTATCATACACTTTTGAATAGCCACTTTTGCTGTCTTTTTTTAAATATTTTTCTAAAGTCTCATGTTCAGATTTAAAATTGCAATCATATACATAAGCTATATAATTTTTGACTATTGCTCCAACCTTAAATCCAAATAGTAGTTCATTGTATGCCACTTCATTTAACGAAAAAAGAACAATACCAGAAGTATTTCTATCAAGTCTATGACATATCTTAGCACTCGGAAAATCTTTCTTTACTAAATCTTCCAGTGTTGGTTCATCTATATTTGTATTATCTTCTTCATCGTAGTATTCATTGTTTGAAAGTAATCCCTGTGGTTTATATACTCCTAAAAGGTTATCATCTTTGTAAACATATTCCAGTTGCTTTGGCAAGTTAAAAAGATATAAATCGCTTATATAAATATTTAATACATCTCCACTCTTTAGCATCATATCTTTCGACACTCTTTTTCCATTTACCTTTATGTCCTTATTTCTAATAGCTTTAAAAAGAACGTTTCTAGATAAACTAGGAAAACTATTTAAAACAAAAGAAGACAAACACACACGCGCTTCCTTATCACCCTTAATATTAAAAAATTCACAAACTCTCATAGCAAAATTATACCATCGCCAAATAAAAAAATCAACACCAAAAAAGAACAAACTAAAAAAGAACAAATTCAAAAATCCACCCACCTCCCGAGTTAGTTTTGTAAAAAAAGATAAAAAGTATCGATTGGTAAAAAAAGTTGAATATAAAATTGATATTTTGTGTATTTATTTTTTTGTCAGAAGTTATTATTTAGATTAAGTAGAATTTTGAAATTGTAAAAAGCGTATCAATGTGATATTTATAAGTCGTTTTGAAATAATTAATATAAACTAAAAAATTAATTCATTATGTATAGTACAATATAAATAAAGGTTAATTTTTTAGCTTTAACTATGCATGATCTGAACAACAACGTCAAGAATATTGATTTTTAGCCATTTTATATTTTCCACTTGATTTTTATTTTTTTCTAGTGTA
>OGDF01002180.1_pt1 | contig 27204 bp, 25 predicted proteins | sample 1570141 | NCBI WGS metagenome assembly OGDF01 (sample SAMEA4370581, study PRJEB24528) | human gut metagenome | reverse complement strand
AAAATTCCCGCCGGGGAAATGCTCTTCCCGGCGGGAAAAATGATCGCGAAAAAACTTACGCTCTGGCGTTCTGCCGGTCGAAGATCTGCGGGGCGACACGGATCAGGATCACCACAAGGACGGTGGTCAGGATGGCTTCAGGCAGCATGTAGGTGGCGTTGTACACGGCGCTGTACAGCCAGCACAGACCGTCCACGCTCATGTTGGAGATGCCGGGAAAGCCGATCTCGGTCATCCAGCTGAAAGCGTAGTCGTAGTCCTTCCAGACGATGTAACCGGACAGAAAGCTGCACAAAAAGCGCAGCAGGCACACCACAAAGGCGCTGACACCGACACCCACGGTGCGGCTGCGGAACGGCTTTGCGATCAGGCAGGCAAAGCCCAGCACCGTGAAGGCCAGAAGGTAGTCTAGCAGCACGCAGCCCACCTGTGCCGTGAGGGTCTGGCAGTATGCCAGATTGCCAAGGCCTTGCACAAGCTGGATCAGGCTGTTGACGAAAGCGGTCATGACGCCCCACTTTGCGCCGTGGCGGTAGCTCATTACCAGAATGGGCACCATGCTGAACAGGGTGATGGAACCGCCGTGGGGCATGAGCGGGATCTGGATCATGCTCAAAACGGTGGACAGAGCGATCATCAGTGCACCCTCCACCAGAATGCGGGTCTTGGAGTAGGTTTTCGACATAGGGATTCCTCTCTTTTCTATAAGGTACACAAAAACAAAAATGCACCCGCTGAAATTACAGCAGGCGCATGGGTGTTTGTGAAACTGCAAAAAATTGCAAGGACTCCCGCAAACTCCCTACGCCGGCATTGCCCGGATCAGGTAAAGGGTACTCCGCTCAGTGCGGATCTCAGCCTTACGGCGCCCCTGTTTTTATGTCCGTGGTCAGTATAGCGCAACCGGGCGGTAAAAGTCAACCCTTGCCGACATAATTGCCCGGCCCGGCGCATAGGCTGTAGCAGCACGATACAGGGGGCGTGGGGGTATGAGAGCAGATCCGGAACAGCGGGCGGTACAGCTGGCAGAATACATCGTGGAGCGCGGGGCCACCGTGCGCGCTGCGGCTGCGGCGTTTGGGTGCAGCAAGTCCACCGTGCACAAGGACGTTTCGGTGCGGCTGGTCCGGGTCAGCCCGGGGCTGTCGGCACAGGTGCGGGCAGTGCTGGCACGCAACAAAGCCGAGCGGCATCTGCGCGGCGGGGCTGCCACCCGCCGAAAATACCGTAAATAGAAGCGCAGCGCCCCTGCACGCCGCCGGATGGACGGAGCAGGGGCGCTGCTGTGTTCAGTGCCCGGCCCGAAATTGGTTCAAGGCACCTTTTTCCAGCCGGGACACCTGCGCCTGACTGATGCCGATCTCCTGCGCCACCTCCATCTGGGTCTTGCCCCGGAGATAGCGCAGCTCCATGATCCGCTTTTCGCGCGGGGTCAGCCCGGCCACGGTCTGCCGGAACTGCAGCCCGCTGATCCAGCTGTCCTCGCCATCCGGGTCGCGCACCTGGTCGATGAGGTACATGGCATCGCCGCCGTCGGTATACACCGGCTCTTCTAGGCTCACCGGCTCTACCACCGATTCCAGTGCCGCGGTCACCTCCCGGCGGGACAGGCCTGCCTCCCCGGCGATCTCGTCCATGGTGGGTTCCCGGCCCAGCTGCTTCTCCAGCGTTTCGCGGGCCTGCATGGCCCGGTAGGCGGTATCGCGCAGGCTGCGGCTTACCCGCAGGGCATTGTTATCCCGCAAAAAGCGCCGGATCTCGCCGATGATCATGGGCACGCCGTAGGTGGAAAACCGCACCGGCTGGGCAGGGTCAAAGTTGTCGATGGCTTTGATGAGCCCGATGCACCCCACCTGAAACAGGTCGTCGAGGTTTTCGCCCCGCTGGGCAAAGCGCTGCACCACGCTCAGCACCAGCCGCAGGTTGCCCTCCACCATGCGTTCCCGTGCTCCTGCATCCCCGGCGTGGGCTTGCAGGAGCAGCTGCCGCTTTTCGCTTTCGGACAAAACAGGAAGCTGCGCCGTGTTCACGCCGCACAGTTCCACCTTATTGTACATCCAAACGCCCCCGGTCTGTTTTGAAGTTCACCGGGAGTATGGCCGCAGGGGCAAACCACTATGCGTGGAAAAAATTACACGCCCACCCGGCAGCCGGATGAGCGTGCAAAAAAACCGCAATTGCAATTGGTACATAATTATGGTATGCTTTAAACGCAGCCGCAAGGCTGCCACGAGGCGCTGCGTCCCACAAATGCAGGCGGCTGAGCTCCTTACCGGCACCTGAGTGCCCGGTGGAGCGAATTTTTCTTGAAATCTCGGCCTCCCCCGGACGCCCAAGGGCGGAAAGGGGGGATGCACCATGACGTTTGAACAGGTCGTAATGCTGCTTTCGCTGCTTGGCGGAGCAATCTACGTTACATTTCAGATCACATGGACTGTCTCGCACAGGGATGATAAAAAGAAAAAATGACCGCCTTCAAGTTCCCAAGCCTGAACGGTCATCTTTTCTGATCACTATATGGTAAGGAGCTAGTCGCTTGTATGGGCCAGCGCCTTTTGTATTTTCAGTATAGACGATTCCACGCGGTTTGTCAAGGACAAGGCCGCGTTTTTTGCTGCCGCATTGGCAAAGCCGCAATTGCAATTGGCCCATAATTATGGTATGCTTTAAACGCAGCCGCAAGGCTGCCACGAGGCGCTGCGTCCCACAAATGCAGGCGGCTGAGCTCCTTACCGGCACCTGAGTGCCCGGTGGAGCGAATTTTTCTTGAAATCTCGGCCTCCCCCGGACGCCCAAGGGCGGAAAGGGGGGATGCACCATGACGTTTGAACAGGTCGTAATGCTGCTTTCGCTGCTTGGCGGAGCAATCTACGTTACATTTCAGATCACATGGACTGTCTCGCACAGGGATGATAAAAAGAAAAAATGACCGCCTTCAAGTTCCCAAGCCTGAACGGTCATCTTTTCTGATCACTATATGGTAAGGAGCTAGTCGCTTGTATGGGCCAGCGCCTTTTGTATTTTCAGTATAGACGATTCCACGCGGTTTGTCAAGGGCAAGGCCGCGCTTTTTTATTGCCCTTCCAGTTGGAGCTTCAGGGTCTGGATGATGCGCTTTTCAAGGCGGGAGATGTAACTCTGGCTGATGCCCAGGGCGTCGGCGGCTTCCTTCTGGGTGCGTTCCACGCCGTCGGTCAGGCCGAAGCGCAGCTCCATGATCCGGCGCTCCCGGGCCGAAAGGCTGCTCACGGCGCGGCGCAGACCGGCGCGCTCGGCGTCCTGCTCCAGCTGCTGGCCCACCATGTTCTCGTCGCTGCCGAGGATGTCCGACAGCAGCAGCTCGTTGCCGTCGCCGTCCACATTCAGCGGCTCGTCAAGGCTGGCCTCCTGACGGCGGTTGGAGGTCTTGCGCAGGTACATCAGGATCTCGTTGCCGATGCAGCGGCTGGCGTAGGTGGCCAGCTTGATGCTGCGTTCCGGCGTGAAGGTGTTCACGGCCTTGATCAGCCCGATGGTGCCGATGCTGATCAGGTCCTCGGCGGGCACACCGCTGTTCTCGTACTTTTTGGCAAGGTACACCACCAGCCGCAGATTGTGCAGGATGAGCGCATCGCGGGCGTCTGCCTCTCCGGCGGCCATGCGGGCCAGCAGGGCTTTTTCCTCGGCGGGGGAGAGGGGAGAGGGCAGGCTGGCGGTGCCGGCCAGATACTGCACGCCGCCGCAAAACCGCAGCCGCGCACACAGGCGGTGCCAGAGCTGCCGCAAAAACTGGAACATGAGCAGTCCTCCCTATAATAAGTATTATAAGAGCAGCTGTGCCGCATCCTCGCCGTACAGCAGCTCCCATGCAGGGTCCGGCGGCGTGGGGCAGCAGAACGCCGCCAGCAGCCCGCCTGCGCGGTCTTTGCCCAACTGCAGGGCAGCGGGCAGGGCAGGCAGCATGCTCTGGCCGTGGATGCTGCGGCAGGGCACCAGATGCACCCCCAGCTCCGGCGGGGGCGGGGCTGTGCTGTGGGCAAACCAGCCATCGAGATACTGCCGGGCTGCCTGCGGCAGGCGGTGCCGTACCGCCGGGTACTGCACCAGCACCACGGCCTTGCCGCTCAACGGCTCCTGCAGGGCAAAGCCGGTGTCGTGGAAGGCCTGTACCGGCAGCTGCACCCCGGCCACCTCCAGCGTGGCGGGCACGCTGGGCGCGCCGCTGCGGCCAAAGCAGTACAGCAGGGCCCGCAGTACGGCATACACCCCCGCACAGCTGGCCAGCAGCCGCCCCGGTGACAGCGGCAGGCTGACGCTCAGGTTGCGGCTCTGCACGCCGGGCAGCACCACCGCACCGCACAGCAGCAGGTTCAGCAGTGCATACCACGCACACAACCGGGCAAAACGCCCCCGCCCGGGCAGGCCGTAGGCGGCGGCCACCACCGCGCAACCTGTGAAAATTTTATAACCAACTGCCACGGCTCCCGGCAGCTCCGGGGCCAGCAGTACCAGTGCCGACACTGCCGCCAGCGCCGCCCCGGTGCACAGCCGCACCCCGGTGCACACGGTGGCGCACAGCAGACCGGCTGCGGTGAGAAACAGGGCAGCAAGGACAAAATTGGTCAGCAGAAGCTCGTCGAGGTAGATCACGCTTTTCAACGGCAGGCCCCCCTTGGTGCCAGTGTACCGCCCCGGGGCAAAAAAACCTGTCAAAACCGGAAAACCGCCTGCGGACTGTACAAAAGCAATACTTTTATAGACCTTGTTTCACATTTTTTACACTTTTTGCAAAAAGGTACTTGAACATTTCTGGAAAGTGTGGTATATTATTGCCATCCTAGTAAGGATTGGTGAGCACACGAAAGTGAGCTTGCAAAATATCTTTCTACATTTTGAAGGGAGTAATTCATTATGATGATGCCTGCAAACTTTTCCGCAATCTCTGAGAACGAGATGACCTACGTCAACGGTGGCGCTTCTCTGGCTGAGATCCTGGCCCCCGAGCTGAAGGTCGAGAACTGGCAGAAGTTCAACACCAACATGGTTACCATCATCGGCAACAGCTTCATGGGCAAGTACATCAGCAACACTATCGGCGTTCTGTTCGACGGCGCTTATCGTCCCGGCGACCTGGGCAATGCTTGGTACACCGATGTGAAGGGCGCTTACGGCAAGGGCTACGATGCTGGCTTCGGCAAGCATGAGAATGAGACTGCCGGCGATAAGTTCCTGAATGGTGGCAACGGCGTTCTGAACGCTGGCCTGCGCATGCTCGGTTCTGCTGCTGCTATCTACAACCTGGCTACCGGCACCGTGAAGAACGATGCCAGTGAGCAGGCTTGGAAGGTCGAGTTCTAATCAGCCCTTGTGACTGACTAGCTGGTTTGCCTGAGGGCAGACCAAAGAACAGGTTCTGAATGGGCCCGGAGACGAAAGTCTCCGGGCCCATTTTTGCGTGCAACTCCCTCAGTCGCCTGCGGCGACAGCTCCCTCTAGGAGGGAGCCTTTTTTGTTGGTACAGGAGGGTCTGCGCACGAGATCAAAGCAGGGGCAGCACAGTTCTGTCAGACACGATTGTCTGAGCGGAGTGCGGCACCTGCTTTGTTTGATCTGGTCTTGGATTTGCAGCAGGCGGGGCCGCAGAATTGTTTTGACAATAGCCTGGGATGTGATACAATAAACTCATATCGTCCGGTTGGGACCGGACCAAAGGAGGAACAAAAAATGAGATCCTGGAACTACAAGCTGCTGTGCGGGGCGGTGTGCCTGGCACAGCTGGCCTGCCTGAGCCTGCCCGTATGGGCAGCACAAAATTCGGCGGCGTTCACCCGGCAGACCACCCTGCAGCAGCTGCGTGATGACCCGGCCATCAAGTCGTCTGGCTACTATACTTACTGCCGTGAGCTGAGCGGCCTTGGCAACGAATACTGGAAGAACAAAACGCTGGAACAGTACATGCGCCCGGAGCTGGTGGATGACAGCGTGGCGGCCATGAATCTGGTGGCGGAAAATACCCGCAATGGGGTACAGGTGACCTGGCAGGTGTACAGCCCGGAAGAGATCGCGGCAAACTCTTCACTGGGGTGTGTGCAGCTGTATTATTTCCCGGGCAAGGAGCCGGGCGGCAAGTACGCGCTGGTGGTGCCCGGCAATGGCAGCACCATGACCTCCGAGATGGAAGAGGGCGGCTCTGCGGCCTACCAGCTGCATGAACAGGGCTACACCGTGTTCGTGCTGCGGTACCGCACCTGGATCGACATGGGCGACAATGCGCCCATTCAGGATCTTGCCAATGCGGTAAAGTTTATCACGGCCCATGCCGGGCAGTTCGGTGTGCAGCCGGAAAATTATGCGCTGGTGGGCTATTCCTCTGGCGGACAGATTGCAGGAATCTTTGCAAACAAGGAACGGGGCTATGGCTCCTATCAGGTGGAAAGACCCGGTGCACTGTTGTTGGGTTACCCGGTGGTGGACCTGACAGTGATGAAGCCGCTTTACCACATTCTGTATGACATTGGCACCTGCGGCTGGCGTTACTACTGGGCAAACCTGTGTAATATGGTAGACGCAGACTATCCGCCTGTGTACTTCTGGTGGGGGAAAAACGATGTTGTGCTGAGCTCTGCCGAGATGCCTGGCCAGCACAGGGATTTTGACCGGACCTTGGAGCGAAACAACATTCCCCATCAGATGGTCGTTTATCAGAATGCCCCGCACAGCATCGGCACCGGCAACGGCACCGATGCAGAGGGCTGGATGACGGATGCGGTGGCTTTCTGGGAAGCACATACCACCGGCTGATTCAAAACGGAAAGGAATGGGTGAAATGTTCGGACATCTGCTGAAACGCGGTGCAGTCGTGCTGTGCCTTGCGGCTGTTCTTGCCCTGCCGGTGTGTGCGGAGGGCCGCATCACCACCGATATGACCATGAAGGAGATCCGCTCCGACCCGGCCATTGCGGGCAGCGGGGTCTCCACCTATTGCAAAGGGGATGCGGACAGCCTTGCACTGCGCCGCCTGTATGAAAACAAGACCCTTCTGGACTATGTGGGTGAGACCACGGCACAGGACAGCGCCGACGGCCTGAACATCGTCATTGAGAATTACGAAGCCGGTAAGCAGGTGACCTGGCAGGTGTACAGCCCGGAAGAGGTCGCAGCCGACTCCTCGCTGGGCTGTGTGCAGCTGTTCTGGTTCCCCGGCACGAATGCCGATGGCAAATATGCGCTGGTGGTGGGCGGCAATGCGGCCATGAAAAGCGGCGACCTGAACGAGGGCATTGCTGTGGCAGCAAAGCTGAACAAGATGGGCTATAGCGTCTTTGTGCTGCGGTATCGCATCTGGTGGGATATCAGCAACAACGGCCCCCTGCAGGATCTGGGCCGGGCGGTGCAGTTCATCACGAACCATGCACAGCAGTTCGGCGTGCAGCCGGAAAACTATGCCCTCGTGGGCTTTTCCTCCGGCGGGCAGCTGTGCGGGCTGTTCAGTTCGGATAAGCGCTATGGCTACAAGGCCTATGATGTGCCAAAGCCCGGTGCACTGCTGATGGGCTACCCCGTCAACGATTTTGCAGAGATCAAGCCGGTGTACCATGCCGTGATGGACCCGGCATCCTGCAGATGGAGGTATTACTGGTCGGATATCTCAGGCGGCATCACACCGGACTTCCCGCCGACCTATTTCTGGTACGGCAAGAATGATGTTACCCTGAAGACTCTGGGATATCCGTTCCAGGGTCCGGCCGTCCGGAAGGCGTTGGAGGCAAACGGTGTGCCCTGTGAGGTGCATGTCTATGAAAATGCACCCCATGCCATCGGCACCGGCAATGGCACCGATGCAGAGGGCTGGATGACGGATGCGGTGGCTTTCTGGGAGCAGCACACTTCCTGAAATATCGGAATTTGAATTTGTAAAAAAGGGGATGCTTTTATGCAAAACAAGATCTCTCGCCGCCAGTTTCTGCAGGTGACCGGTGCTTCGGCCGCCGCGCTGCTGCTGGCCGGCCTGCCGGTGGAGGCCTCTGCCGCATCGGGCCATCTGACCGTTACGCCGGATACCCTCGTCTCTGACCTGCGTGCCGACCCGACATTCGCCGCCAGCGGCGTGTGGACCTGGCAGAGTGCCGTGGACAGCCCGGACACCCCGGAAGCAGGTACCACGATGTCGGACTATGTGGGCGCCAACATGGCACAGGACAGCGCCGACGCCCTGAACTATCTGGCCGATACCTATGAAGCCGGCACTCAGGTGACTTATAAAGTGTACTCCCCGGAGGAGATCGCCGCAGACGCCACCCGTGATGGCGTGGAACTGTATTACTGGCCGTCGGAAGTGCCCGGCAGCAAGTTTGTGGTGGTCATGTCCGGCAATGTGCTCAACAAGACTTCCAATATGTCCGAGGGCTATGCCACGGCATGGCGGCTGCACCAGATGGGCTACGCAGCCTTCGTGCTGCGCTACCGCGTGTTCCTCAAGGCAAAGGACAACGCCCCGGTGGCTGACCTTGGCAACGCTGTCCGGTTCATCACCACTCATGCAGACCAGTTCAATGTGCAGCCGGAAAACTACGCCCTGCTGGGCTATTCCTCCGGCGGCCATCTGGCCGGTGTGTTCTCCGGCGACGAACTGGGCTACAAGCACTATGGGGTGCCCAAGCCCGGTGCTTTGCTGCTGGGCTATCCCATCAACAATTTCTTTGAGTATAAGCCGGTCTATCATGCTGCCATCGACCCCTTTGTGCTGGAGGGCCGGTACTATGAACTGAACATCTCTGACTGTGTCACCGACGATTACCCGCCGGTGTATCACTGGTACGGCGAGAACGATTATGTGTTCCCGCTGCTGTGCTACCCGGCTCAGCGCCCGGCGCTGAGCCGCGCACTGGAAAAGCACCATGTGCCCTGCAAAGAGGTGCTGTTCCCCAATGCGACCCACGGCGTGGGTACCGGCGCAGGCACCGATGCCGACGGCTGGATGCTGGACGCTGCGAACTTCTGGGAGACCCAGATCAACGGCTGAATCTGAACAAGAGAGGAGCGGAATGCAATGAAGAACCTGAATGCCTGTCTGGCAAGCCTGAACCTCGGCCTGCCGGACGATGTGCGCCGCCTGAAAGAGGCAGGCTATTATACCGAGGCCATTGCCTGCATTGACACCTACCTGACGGAGGACTGGACAAAGACCCAGAACCAGCCGGTGCAGCCTGCCGGCCCTCTGCCGGAAAACCCCACGCCCCGCGGGGTGGATGCCATGCGGGATGCTCTGCTGGCCCAGCGGGAGATCCTGCGCCGTCTGCCGCTGGACTATACGGTGCCCGAAGCACAGGCGCTGGAACTGCTGCAAAGCCTTGTGCGGGGCTTTACCCCGGAGGAATTCCGGGCACTGGACAAGGCCGGTGCCATGGACTGGCGGTTCGTGGAAGGGGAGAAGCGGTACATCCGCTCCTTTGCCGAGACCCTGCTGGCCACCCATCCGGAGCTGGCAGCCCGTCAGATCGACCCGCCCCTGCAGCACCCCAGCTGGGAACGGTATGAGCCGGAGCACGAGCAGATGGTGCGCACCGGCGCAGTCAGCGCGGACATCACGCTGGAAACCAGCATCGGCATGAGCGACGAGGCCTTTGCCGCTGCCCTTGCGGCTGCAAAGCAGCAGGGCCGCAGCACCGTGCACGTCCGGGTGTGGCTGCCGCTCCCGGCGGCCTGCCCGGCACAGAGCAATATCACGCTGGATTCCTTCACCGAGCCGCCCACCTGCATTGCCCCGGAAGATGCCGCCCAGCGCACGGCGTATTGGGAGGCCGACCTTGCCGAGAACCGGCGTTTTGGCGCGGTGTACAGTTACCGTACCACTGCCCGCTATGCCGACCCGCTGCACATGCAGGCGGACCCCGTGCAGCCGGATTTTGACACGCAGGAGGAGCTGCCGCATCTGGAGTTCACGCCCTATCTGCGGGCACTGGCGGCCCAGCTCACCCAGGGGCTCACCGACCCGGTGCAGAAGGCAAAGCGCATCTACGACTATGTGACCCTCAACACCCACTACCACTACCAGCCGCCCTACTTCGTGCAGGAAAACATCACCGACGGCTGTGTCCACAACCGCCGGGGTGACTGCGGCATCATGGCCTCCACCTTCATCGTGCTGTGCCGTCTGGCCGGCATCCCGGCCCAGTGGCAGAGCGGCCTTGTGGTGCGGCGGGAGATGGTGGGCTGCCACGACTGGGCCGCGTTCTACATCGCGCCCCAGGGCTGGATGTACGCCGACTGCTCGGCCGGTGCCTCCATGGCCCGTGCCGGGAACGAGAAGATGCGCCTGCACTACTTTGGCAATCTGGACACCGGCCGCATGGTGGCCAACCGTGCCCTCTGTGCGCCCTTTGACCCGCCCATGTGCTCCTTCCGCGCCGACCCCTGTGACAATCAGGTGGGCGAGGTGGAAGCCGACGGTGTGGGCCTGTACGGCGAGCAGCTGCAGTGGAACCAGACGCTGCGCCGCTACGAGACACTGTAAAAAGCAAAAGGTCCGGGCTTTGCATCTGCACGGCCCGGATCTTGGATTTTATAAGGAGACATCTCATGGAATTCCTTTCGCTTTTGTATACGGTTCTGCTGGTGGCCATCTGCCTGCTGCAGGCACTGCTGCTGTACCGATCCGGAAAACCGGCACCCCGGCAGGACGACGAAGCCCTCAAAGAGTGGGTGCGTCAGCAGCTGGACGCCCAGTCGAAGCTCTTTGCCCAGAAGCAGGCCGAGCTGGCCCGGCAGAACTACGACGCCATGCGCGGCATCAGCGAAACGCTGCAGACCGCTGTGCAGGGTATGAGCAGCACCCTGAATGCCGGGCAGGCCGCGCAGCAGCAGACCATGGAACAGCGCCTGCAGGGGCTGGAAGCTTCCAACGCCCGCAAGCTGGAAGAAATGCGCAAAACGCTGGCCGAAAGCATGGCCGCCCTGCAGGCACAGAATGCCCAGAAGCTGGACGAGATCCGCTGCACGGTGGATGAGCAGCTGCAGGATGCCCTGCAGAAGCGGGTGACCGAGAGCTTCAAGGCGGTCAATGCCCAGCTGGAACAGGTGTACAAGGGCCTGGGTGAGATGCAGAGCCTTGCCGCCGATGTGGGCGGCCTGAAACAGGTGCTGTCGGGCGTCAAGACCCGCGGCATCCTGGGCGAGATCCAGCTGGGAGCCATTCTGGAAGAAATTCTGGCCCCAGAGCAGTACGACACCAATGTGGCCACCATCCCCGGCAGCACCCAGCGGGTGGAGTACGCTATCAAAATGCCGGGTGCCGACGGCGGCAGCGTCTGGCTGCCGATCGACTCCAAGTTCCCCGGTGATACCTACGCCCACCTGCAGGATGCGCAGGCATCCGGCGATGCGCAGGCTGTGGAAAACGCCCGCCATGCACTGGAACTGGTGCTGCGCAGCGAGGCCAAGGACATCCGCGAAAAGTATGTGGAGCCGCCGTATACCACGGCCTTCGGCATCCTGTTTCTGCCCTTCGAGGGCCTGTACGCCGAAGTGGTGAATGCGGGCCTGCTGGAGGTGCTGCAGCGGGACTATCAGGTGAACGTGGCCGGCCCCAGCACCATGGCGGCCCTGCTCAACAGCCTGCAGATGGGCTTCAAGACCCTTGCCATCCAGAAACGTTCGGGCGAGGTGTGGCAGCTGCTGGGTGCCGTCAAGACGGAGTTCGACAAGTTCGGGCAGGGGCTTTCCAAGCTGCAGCAGCGTTTGCGCCAGACCGACGAAGAGCTGGACAACCTTATCGGCGTGCGCAGCCGTGCCATCAGCCGCAAATTGCGGGCCGTACAGACGATGGATGACGCCAGCGCTGCGGCCCTGCTGGAGCTGGACACCGAGCCGAGCCGCCCCGTGTCTGCCCGCCTGCCGGAAAGCAGGGGCGATGAATAACGGTTGTGGTCAGGGGTCCGGGAGGGAAAAGCCGCAGATTCCTCTTGCTAAATTTCTGACGATATGCTATACTAGGAATTGTTCTTAAGAAGAATCGGCCGCTTTCTGCGGCACAGCATAAAAATAAAGGAGCATGGGATTTATGAGCGTACAGAAGATCAGCAATGCCATTCTGGGCGTGGGGGTGGACGATACCACCATCGACCTGTTTGAAAGTCAGTACCCGGTGCCCACCGGCGTCAGCTACAACTCCTATGTCATTCTGGATGAAAAGGTCGCCATTCTGGATACGGTGGACAACCGTGCCACGGATGCCTGGCTGGCAAACCTCACCGAAGCGCTGGGCGACCGCATGCCGGAATATCTGGTGGTCTCCCACATGGAGCCGGACCATGGTGCCAACATTGCCCGCCTGGCCGCTAAGTACCCGGACATGAAGGTGGTGGGCAACGCCAAGACCTTTGTGTATATGGAGCAGTTCTTCGGCCCGGATGCCGTGGCCAAGGAGCGCCGTGTGGTGGTGAAGGACGGCGAGAGCTTGTCTCTGGGGAGCCACACCCTCACCTTTGTGTTTGCACCCATGGTGCACTGGCCGGAGGTCATGGTCAGCTATGAGAGCAGCGAAAAGGTGCTGTTCTCCGCCGACGGTTTTGGCCGCTTCGGGGCGGTGGCAAAGTTTGACGAAAAGGCCGACTGGGCCAGCGAAGCCCGCCGGTATTACCTGAACATCGTGGGCAAGTACGGCCCGCAGGTGCAGGCACTGCTCAAAAAGGCAGCCGCACTGGATATTGCCACCATCTGCCCGCTGCACGGCCCGGTGCTCACCGGGGACCTGGGCAAGTATCTGGCCTATTATGATACCTGGTCCAGCTACAAGCCGGAGGAGCCGGAAAAGATCCTTGTGGCCAGTGCTTCCATCCACGGCCATACCCGCGCCGCGGCCCACACCATGGCCGAAAAGCTGCGTGCCAAGGGCGCAAAGGTGGTGGAGATGGACCTGACCCGCACCGATGTGTCCTACGCCGTCACCGAGGCATTCCGCTGCGGAAAGATTGTTCTGGCCTGCGCCACCTATGACGGCTTCCTCTTCCCGCCGATGGAGTCCCTGCTGACCCACCTCAAGACCAAGGCGTTCCAGAACCGTACCGTCGGCCTGATGGAGAACGGCACCTGGGCCCCCATGGCTGCCAAACTCATGCGCGCCGAGCTGGAAGGCATGAAGAATATCACGGTCTGCGAGAACGTGGTCACCATCCGCTCTGCTGCCAATGCTGCCGCGGAAGCCCAGATGGACGCTCTGGCCGACGAGATCGTGGCAAAATAAGCCCCAAAAGCGCGTAAAATCAGAAAAGACAAGCTGCCCGCATACCGGATGTGACAAGATCACACGGTATGCGGGCAGCTTTTTATCGGGGTGCAGGACTGCAGCGAGAGGACGGGAATGCTCTGTCATTCTTGCGTGGAAACCTGAACTACGACGGAAATTTCGGTCGGATGGTACGGCCCGGCATATTACGGGAGATCTGCTGAAATACATTTTAGCTGTCGGAAACGATAAATCCGTGTTCGCGGATCATCTGTTCCAGCTCGGTTCGGTCAATACACCGCAGTTAAAAGCGGCCATCAAGCCGGAGCCAAAAGAGATGGACGACGGGCCTTTGGGGCGTTCTGATAGCGGTTGATATAAATGTACCGGCTCCAGTACGCCCAGTATTCCTCCATGGTGGGGTAAGGGTAAAAGCCGCCGGAATACATATCCGTAAAGCCGTATTTGCTGGCAAAATCGGAGAAATATGTTCGGAATCGTTCCCCGGCGTAGGTGAACCCGGCGGAGGTGGACAGCCCGGCTCCTGCGCCGATGATGACGGCATCAGCCTCGTGCAGGGCCTTTTTGAGCTGCTCAGGCTGTGAGCAGTCGGGTGTAGATTTCCTTGTCCAAATCTTTGAAAACATTGAAGATCACCTTTTTGATGGTTGTGGGTGTTTGCAGGAACTCCTTCACAGTCTGTACGGCAATTTCTGCCGCATCCTCATTCGGGAAACAGAACACGCCGGTGGAGATGCAGCAGAATGCGATGCTTTCCAGCCCGGCTTCTGCGGCCTTCGTCAGGCAGGCGCAGTAGCAGGAGGCCAGCAGAGCGCGGTCCCGTGCGGTGACGCGCCCGGTCACGATGGGCCCCACCGTGTGCAGAACATACCGGCAGGGCAGGTTAAAGGCCGGGGTAAGTTTGGCCTGCCCGGTGGGCTCCTCGTGGCCCTGCTGCGCCATCAGGCGGGCACAGGCGCTGCGCAGCTGTACCCCGGAAAAGGTATGGATGCAGTTGTCGATGCAGCGGTGGCCGGGCACATAGCAGCCGGTCATGCCGCTGTTGGCGGCGTTGACGATGGCGTCGCACTGCAGCGTGGTGATGTCGCCCTGCCACAGGTAAAGGTCAGCTTCCCCGCAGCGGGCGGCGGGGGTCAGGCTTTCAAGGACGGTAACGCCCTTCTGGGCAAGCTCGGCGCGCAGGTATTCGTCCTGCACCTGCAAAAACTCCGGGCTGGCATCCCGGGGCGGGCGCACATTGAGCAGTGCGCGCAGCAGCTGCTTCTGCCCGGCGGCATCGTCCGGGACGGCCAGCTGCCGGTATTCGGTGGCTTCTGCCAGCAGGCGGCTGAGCAAAAAACGGCGGCGTTCGGTCTGGGTCATAGAAAGACCTCCTTTGCGGTACCAAACGGCAAAACGCCCTGAATACAGCGTTTCCAAGGCGATCTGCACGAAACGGGAATCAGAACTCGTAGGGAGGGTTGCCGGAGAAGTCGGCAATGGCGCCGTGAGCATCCTCCAGGTAGAACACCTCAAAGATGGGGTTGGTGGCTTCGCCGTACTGGCTCTTCACGATGGGGCTGGCGATGCTCATCTCCTTGGCAGCCATGTTGTTTTCAAACACAGCTTTGCCGTGCAGGCGGATCCAGGCGTACTCCGGGCTGGACACCGAGATCTCGGTGTAGGGGTTGGCCTGCAGATCCTTGTATACGTCCTTCTGGCTGTTGGTGCAGAACCACAGCTTGCCGTCCAGCTCACCGGCGAACATGAAGGGGCGGCACTTGGCCTTGCCGTCACGGCCGACGGTAGCCAGATACTGCACGGGGTTGGCATTCAGGAATTCAACGACTTTGTTCAGAGACATGGTTTGGTACCTCCAGGATTATTGCATTGGGTGTGCGGGGCATCTCGGCGTGCCCCGGCTGACGAGGCCATGATACACCCCTTTTTGCCCGGCGTAAAGTACGCACAATGCGGTAACCTGGTTACCGGTGGGTGACTTTTGACCGGTTGCGATTCGGAAACTTTTGCGGTGAACCGCCGATTTCTCGCAATTTGGACTGCAAAAAAATTTTTTGAGCCGGATGTGCGGGGTGTCCGGCCCCTGCTTGACAAGCACCGCGTCTGTGCCGTAAAATAGAAAAAATGGCCCGCGAGGGGCCGGAGGGGAGAAACGACAGATGTGTACCAAAAAGGAACTGCCGGCCTGCCCGGTGGAAACCACCCTCACCATGATCAGTGACAAATGGAAGGTGCTGATCCTGCGGGACCTGCTCACCGGCACCAAGCGTTTCGGCGAGTTGAAAAAGTCGCTGACCGGCGTGAGCCAGAAGGTGCTCACCTCCCAGCTGCGGGAGATGGAAGAAAACGGTCTGGTGGAGCGCAAGGCCTACCCGGAGGTGCCGCCCCGGGTGGAGTACAGCCTGACCCCGCTGGGCCGGAGCCTGCAGCCCATCATGGATGCCATGCGGGCGTGGGGCGAACAGTACAAACAACAGAATGCGTGACTGCACGCCGGGCAGCTGCCGTACCTGCGGCAGCACCCGGCATTTTTTGCAAAAAAGGAGAAATTGCACCATGGAGCGGATCTTACTGCTGGAGGATGACAAAAGTCTGGTCACCGGGCTGACCCTTGCACTGGGCCGGGCGGGTTATGCGCTGGACACGGCCCGTACCCTGGCCGAGGCCGGGCATCTGTGGCAGGCGGGCCGCTACGACCTGCTGATGCTGGACGTGACCCTGCCGGACGGCACCGGCTTCGACTTCTGCCGGGAGGTGCGCCGCACTTCCGGGGTGCCCATCCTGTTTCTGACCGCGTCGGATGAGGAAATGGACATCATCACCGGGCTGGACCTGGGTGGTGACGATTACATCACCAAGCCCTTCAAGCTGGGGGTGCTGCTGAGTCGGGTGCACGCACTGCTGCGCCGGGCCGGAGGGTTCGGGGCACAGCAGGCCACCGAGCTGTGCTCCGGCGGCATCCGGGTAGATCTGCTGGCCGGCCGGGCCGAAAAGAACGGCGTTCCGCTGGAACTCACGGCAGCGGAGTACAAGCTGCTGTGCCTGTTTCTGCGCAGCCCGGGGCAGGTGCTGACCAAAGAGACCATTCTGAACGCCCTGTGGGATTGCGAGGGCAATTATGTAGATACCAACACCCTCACGGTGTATATCCGGCGGCTGCGGCTCAAGGTGGAGGATGACCCCGGCAGCCCGCAGCGGCTGGTCACGGTGCGGGGCATGGGCTACCGCTGGAACGGGGATGTGTGAGATGAAATTTCTGGTGGAGGACGATGTCCGGCAGCTGTTTGCCCGGTTGTGCACCGGGCTGGCTGCGGCCCTGCTGGCGGCAGAATGCGCGTCGTGGGCACTGTGCCCGGCATTGTGCCTGCCGCTGCTGGGGCTGTTTGTCCTTCTGGCGGCCGGGGTGCTGGGCAGTGCCGCTGCTTATTTTGCCCGACGGCAGAAACGGCTGGAGGAAGCGGCTGCGCAGGTGCGTGCCCTGCTGGACGGGGACGCCACTGCCCGGCTGGACAGCGGCCGTGAAGGGCAGTTGTACCGGCTGTTCCATGAAGTGAATGAGATGGCGGCAGTGCTCAACGCCCATGCCGACCGGGAACAGCGGGAAAAGCAGTTTTTGAAGAACACCATGGCCGATATCTCTCACCAGCTCAAGACGCCGCTGGCCGCTCTGAATATCTACAACGGTCTGCTGCAGGCCGGAACGGATGACGCAGAAAATGTGCGGGAGCTGGCCGAACTTTCCGAACAGGAGCTGGACCGGATGGAACAGCTGGTGCAAAGTCTGCTCAAGCTCACCCGGCTGGATGCGGGGACTGTACAGCTGGAAAAAACGGAACAAGATCTGCAAGGTCTGCTGGAGCAGACTGCCCGGCCCTTTGCCTGCCGCGCCCGGCAGGAGCAAAAGCAGCTGGCCGTCGCGGCAGAGCAGGGGGTGTGCCTGTGCTGTGACCGGGTGTGGATGCGCGAGGCCGTGGGCAACCTGATCAAGAATGCGCTGGACCACACCCGCGCCGGGGACACCGTGACGGTAGAGGGCAGCCGCTTTGCCGACTTTGTGCGCATCCGGGTGGTGGACACCGGCACCGGCATCCACCCGGAGGACCTGCCCCATCTGTTCAAGCGATTCTACCGCAGCCGCTTTGCGCAGGATACGCCGGGCATCGGGCTGGGGCTGCCGCTGGCGAAATCCATTGTGGAGGTCCACGGCGGCACACTGGAAGTGGAAAGTGAGCTGGGCCGGGGCACCGCCTTCACCATCCTGCTGCGGAACAGGCCCGCTCCGGCGATCCCTACAAAATTGTAGTCTTGCAGTCACCGGGCTGTAGCAAACGGGTGGTATGCTGTGGACAGATCAAAACGAAAGAAGGTTTTTGTATGAATCTGTTGCAGGCACAGGCCCTTTGCAAGACCTACGGCACCGGCGAGACTGCCGTGCAGGCGCTGAAGGACGTGAGCTTCTCGGTGCCCAAGGGCGAATTTGTGGCCGTGGTGGGCGAGAGCGGTTCCGGCAAGAGCACTCTGCTCAATCTGCTGGGCGGGCTGGACACCCCTACCTCCGGCAAGGTGCTGCTGGACGGGCGAGATCTGTTTGCCATGAAAGAGCGGGAGCGCACCATCTTCCGCCGCCGGAACATCGGCTTTGTGTTTCAGGCGTTCAACCTGATCCCGGAGCTGACCGTGGAGCAGAATATCCTGTTCCCGGTATTGCTGGACTACCAGAAGCCGGACACGGCGTATCTGGAAGAACTGCTGGATGTGCTGGACCTCCGCAAGCGGCGCAGTCACCTGCCCGGCCAGCTTTCCGGCGGGCAGCAGCAGCGCGTGGCCATCGGGCGGGCGCTCATCACCCGTCCGGCGCTGATTTTAGCCGATGAGCCGACCGGCAATCTGGACACCCGCAACAGCGGCGAGGTGATCGCCCTGCTGAAGGAGGCTTCCCGCAAATACGCCCAGACCATCGTCATGATCACCCACAGCCGCAGCATCGCCCAGACGGTAGACCGGGTGCTACAGGTGTCGGACGGCGTGCTGACCGACTTCGGGAGGTGCGCGGAATGAAAAGCTATCTAAGCCTGATCCCCATTTCTGCCAGGGTGCGCAGGCGGCAGAACCGGCTGACCATCCTGTGCATCGTCACGGCAGTGTTCCTGGTCACGGCCATCTTCAGTGTGGCGGACATGATGCTGCGCACCCAGACGGGCCGTGCAGCCGGAAAAAGCGGCAGCTGGCATCTGGAGGTCACCGGCATCACGCCGGAGCAGGCTACGCAGCTGGTCGGCCAGCCGGACGTGGTGCGGGTGGGTGCCGGAGCAGTATTCAATGAGAACGGCGAAAGCGCATACCGCCTGAACGGCAAGCGGGTGGTGCTGTATGGTGCCGATGCAGATTATGTGAGCCTGAACCGTGCCGCAGCCTTTGCGGGCACCTACCCGCAGGCGGAAAACGAAGTGCTGCTGGGCAAGACCGCTGCACGGGTGCTGCATGTGGGCAGCGGAGACACTGTAACGCTGACACTGCCGGACGGAACGGAAAAGCCCCTCACGGTCACCGGCGTCGGCGGCATCGACGAGGATTTTTACGGCGAGCAGTACAGCATCGTGGATGCCTACCTGCCGCAGGAAGCCTTTGCGGTCCTGCTGACTGCAAACGGCGAGGCACTGCCCCAGACACATTATGAGCTGGAATACACCAGCGCGGCCAGAGCAGCAAAGGCCCTGCCGAAGCTGCGCAGCCGGTACGGGGAGACGGCTGTGCAGGAAAACCTGCAGGTGATGGGTTCGGCAGGGCAGAGCAGCAGTACGGCTTTTCAGACCGTGTACGGGATGGCAGCGGTGCTGTTCGTGCTGGTGCTGCTGGCCGGAGTGCTGATGATCTCCGGCAGCATGAACAGCAATCTGGCCCAGCGCACCCAGTTCTTTGGCATGATGCGCTGCATCGGCATGAGCAAACGGCAGGTCATCCGGTTCGTCCGGCTGGAAGCCCTCAACTGGTGCAGGACGGCGGTGCCCATCGGCCTTGTGCTGGGCACTTTGGCCAGCTGGACGATCTGCGCCGCGCTGCGGTACGGCATCGGCGGCGAGTTTGCGGCAACGCCAGTCTGGCAGCTGAGCCCTGCGGGCCTGTGCGCCGGTGCCGTGGTGGGTGTGGTGACGGTGCTGCTGGCTGCGCAGGCCCCGGCAAAGCGGGCGGCAAAGGTCTCGCCGATGGCGGCGGTCTCCGGCAGCACCCAGAATGTGCCGGTGGGCCGTGTGGCCCATGCCGGAAAGGGCCGGGTGGAACTGGCACTGGGCGTCCGCCATGCCACCGCCAGCAAAAAGAACTGGGCCCTGATGACCGCCAGCTTTGCGTTGAGCATTGTGCTGGCGCTGGGCTTTACCGTGCTCTTGCAGTTCGCCTCTCTGCTGTTGCCCAGTCTGGTGCCGTGGCAGCCCGATGTGCTTTACAACGGCTACGGCAATGCGCAGGTGCTGCCCGGCAGCATGACCCGGACACTGCTGGAAGTGCCGGGCGTCGCCCATGCGTGGGGCTGCACTGGTCTGGTGGATACCCCGGCCAGCAGCGACAAGGGCAACGTGGACTACGTTATCTTCTGCTCCTACGATGATTATATGCTGGAGTCCAGTCGTTCCGTGGTGGTACGGGGTCGGATGCCCGGCGCAGGCAATGAAGTGATGACCATCTACAATAAGAACAACCCCATGCAGATCGGGGACGTCATCACAGTGAACGGGGTGCCGCTTACCATCGTGGGTGCCTTCTCGGAGGGCACCTTCCCGGATGATGTGACCCTTATTGCACCGGAAGCGCTGTTCCGACAGGTGGCAGGCGACCAGAACTATAATATGGTAGGTGTGCAGTTGGACCGCACCGCCGACGAGGACACCCTCTTCACGCTGGCGGACCTTGCCACGGATGACGTCATCATGCAGGACCTGCGGGAGAGCAACCGGCAGGACCGCGGCACCTATTACGCGGTACGCATCGTGCTGTACGGTTTTCTGGCCATCATCGGCGGCATCTCGCTGCTGAACATCGTCAACAGCATCTCCATGAGCGTTTCCGCCCGTGCCCGGCAGTACGGTGCCATGCGCGCCGTGGGCATGGAGGATGTCCAACTGTGCCGGATGATCGCGGCGGAGGCCGGGACCTATGCGGCGTCCGGCCTGCTGGTGGGCGTTGCTGCCGGCCTTGTGCTGCACCGTGCACTGTATACCCGGCTGATCACCCACTATTTCGGCGTCGTGTGGCGGGTGCCCTTCGGGCTGCTGGCAGTGCTCTGTCTGTTCGTGGCAGGTGCAGCGGCGCTTGCGGTGCACGGCCCGGTGAAGCGATTGCAGGCAATGCCCGTCACAGCAGCCATCAACGAACTCTGACAAACAAAAAACAAGCGCCGGAGCGCTCCCTTTTGCGGGAATGCTCCGGCGCTTTTGGATGTAACTCAGTCCAGCACGGGAATGTCCAGCCCGAATTCCAGCGGGCGGAACCGGGGGCAGACGTTTTCGGTGATGGAGATCACCGAGGCGGCCAGACGGCTGCCGATCTCGCAGGAGGCGGGCAGGTTCTTGCCGTAGGTCAGGCCGATGACCGTACCGGCAAAGAAGGCGTCACCGGCACCGGTGGTGTCGATTACATCCACCTTCTTGGCGGGCACAACGCCGCTTTCGCCGTTGGCGCGGGCATACACGGCACCCTGCCCGCCCATGGTGACCACCATGCAGGGGATGTTGGCGCTGTGCACGTTGGCGGCCAGCACCTCCCGCATGGCAGCGGGGGAAAGGTGGTCGTAATCGTCCGAGAAGAGCAGCCCGGCTTCCTGCTGGTTGCACACAAAGCAGTCCACCTGCTGCAAAAAGTCGCGGCGTTCCATGGCGATGCTCATGTTGGAGATGGCCGCGTAGACCCGCTTGTTGTACTTTTTGGCAAAGCGCAGCACCTGCTTGACCGTCTCTTTTTCCAGATCCAGCTCCAGCGCGATGCTGTCGCAGTCCTTGAAGATCTCGTCTCCCTGCTCTTTCAGCAGAGCGGTGAGGGGAGTGGTGTCCGGGCGCTTGGAGATGGAGGCGCATACGTCACCGTCGTTGTTGAACACGGCCAGCCAGGTGCCCATGCCGTCCTTCACGCGGCGGATGAACTGGGTGTTCACCTTGTGGTCGCGGAGCTTGTCGATGACATCCTGGCCCATGCCGGTGTCGTCCACCAGACCCACAAAGGTGGGGCGCAGTTCCACATTGGCGATGTCCTCCACGATGTTGCGGCTCACACCACCGTGTACCTGCTCGACCCGGCCGGAGTTGCGCCCGCCCGGGATGTAGGTGGAAAGGGGGTACCCCTTGATGTCCACAAAAACGGCTCCGATGACTACGATTCCCATAGAAAAACCTTCCTGCAAAAATATTTTGCCTTCATTATACCAACTCTTTACGACAGAATCCATCCTTTTTGTCATTTCGGACCGAAAAAGCGCGCAGAAGGCCGAACTGCCTTACAGGGCGGTGTTTGCCGTCCGAACCAGGAACTCCATGGCCTGCACGGGGTACTGCCCGGCGGCGGTCTCGCCGGTGAGCATCAGGCTGGACGCACCATCCAACACAGCATTGTAAATATCGCTCACTTCGGCGCGGGTGGGCACGGCACGGGTGCACATGCTGTCCAGCATCTGGGTGACCACCATAAAGGGCACCCCGGCGGCCCGGCAGGCGGCGGAAAGCTGTTTCTGACAGCGGGGCAGTTCCCACAGCGGCATGGCGTTGCCCAGGTCGCCGCGGGCGATGACCACCTCGTCCACGAGGGACAGAAACTCCGGCAGGGCCTGCACCCCGGCAAGGTTCTCGATCTTTGCAAAGATGCGGATTTGCGGCGCACCGGCCTCGGCCAGCGCCTGCCGCAGGGCAAGGATGTCCTGTTTCCCGCGCACGAAGGGCAGCATGACCCCGGTGACGCCGCAGGAAGCTGCGATGCGCAGGTTGGCAAGGTCCTCACTTGTCAGGGTGGGCATGGGCACCGACAGACCCGGGGCGGCAATGCTCTTGCGGCTTTGCAGAACGCCGCCCCGCAGTACGGTGCAGACCAGTGCATCCGGCCCGGCGGCAGTTACTTCCACCAGCAGCTTGCCGTCGTCCAGCAAAAGCTGCTGCCCGGGGCGGGCTGCCTGCACGAGCTGGACAGGGCAGGGGATGCCGCCTGCACCCAGCTGTACTGTGCCGCCCTCCGGCAGGGTGACCGGGCTGGCCAGCCGCCCGACACGCAGTTCCGGCCCCTGCAGGTCGATGAGCAGGTCCGGAATGCCGACAGCGTGGATCATTGCCAGCCAGTCAGCGTGTTCGGCCAGCGCCCCGTGGGAAAGGTTCATGCGCAGGCCGGTCATGCCGGCGTCCACAAGGCGGCGCAGAGTTCCGGCACTGGCGCAGGCCGGGCCGATGGTTCCATAAAAATGCATAAGGGGTCCCTTCTTTCATAGATTGCGCAGGTGTTCCTGCAAAAAGCTACACAAAAGCCGGACACAGGGGTGCTCTGCGTGCTCCGGCTGCAAAAAGGCGGCGCAGATGGGCGGCATGCCGTCCAGTGCCACGTCCTGAACATTGTCCATGCTGTGGTCGGAGGTGATCTCCAACCGGTCCAGGGCCAGACCGTTGCGCTCCTGGGTGCGGTAAAGCACTTGATAGTATTGCTCGCCGATCTCTACCTTCGGGCGGGCACCGGCCTGCCGCAGGGTATTCCACAGCGGGGCCAGCGGCTCCGGCGCAAGGCCCGGCACCAACAGCAGCTGGCCGTCCAGCTCTGCCGGGGCGATGCTGCTGCGCCCCCAGAACGGGCTGCAGCGGGGCACCAGCAGGGCCGCAGTGTGCCGGGTGAGCGCGGTGCGGGCAAGCCCGGCCGCGCAGCCGCCCAGGTCCATCACCAGCCCGGCGTCCAGCGTGCCGTTCTGCAATTGTGCACATACGGCGTCGTTGGAGAGCAATGTGGTTTCCAGCGGGATGCCCGGGTATTGCTGCCGGAACTGCTCCAGCACATCCCCCAGCATGGGCAGGTAGCTGGGCACCAACGCCACACTGATGCCCAGCCGCAGGGCGGGGGACCGGATATCCTGATACGCCTGCGCGCACATCCGGTCAAATTGCTCCACCACCGGCGCGGCCTGTGTCCGGAAGCGCTGGCCCTTTTCGGTCAGGGCAAGGTGATTGCGCACATTGATGAACAGCGGGCCGCAAAGTTCTTCTTCCAGTGCGGCAATGCTCAGCCGCAGAGCCTGCCGGGACAGATACATCCGCCCGGCCGTGCGGGTATAGTTCAGGTCCTGACACAGGGCCAGAAAATAGCGCAGCTGCTGAATGGTCATGGGAGGTTCCTTTCCAGAAATAAAACGCAAGTTTTACTTGATGCTTATAGGGATATTATATCTTCTTTTTCTTTGCTTGTAAATGTGATACTTTTAACAAGAACGGCAATAAGATTTTGTCGATACGAAGATACGAGCAAGAAAAGGAAGAAATTATGATGGAAAAGATCTCTCGTAAAGGATTTCTGAAAATCGCAGCAGCCGCTGCCATGAGCAGCGTCACCGCAGCCGGTCTGGCTGCCTGCAATGCAGCCAGCAGCTCCACCGCTGCTGCATCCTCCGGTGCAGCCGGCATCTACACCCCTGGCACCTACACCGCCACCGCCAAGGGCATGAGCGAGATCACCGCCACGGTGACCTTTGACGCTGCCAGCATCACCAAGGTGGAGCTGGACCTGTCCGGCGAGACCGACAGCATCGGCCAGGCCGCCAAGGACAAGCTGATCGAGCAGGTGATGAACGCTCAGACCAGCCAGATCGACGGTGTGACCGGTGCCACCGTGACCAGCAAGGCTGTGCAGAACGCTGTGGCCGACTGCATCCGTCAGGCCAGCGGCGGTGCCATCAACCCCGCTGAGCAGACCACCGAGGAGACTGCCTCCACCGCCGACTGGCTGGGCGAGGAGCCCGAAGTGGCCGAGAGCGACATCAAGCAGACCGTGGAGTGTGAGGTGCTGGTGGTGGGTGCTGGTTCTTCTGGTACCTTTGCCGCTGCCGCCGCGGCCGAGGCCGGTGCCAAGACCATCCTGATCGAAAAGTTCGGCCACGACATGGCCAGCGGCATCCGCGACACGCTGGCTGCCTGCGGCTCCAAGCAGCAGCAGGAGGACGGCGATGACGTGAACAAGAAGGACGCTGTGCGCTACCTGTGCAATTGGAGCCAGGGCTATACCCGCCGCAGCCTGGCACAGGTGTGGGCAGACCGCAGCGGTGAGACCATCGACTGGTTCACCGACGTACTGGCCGAGAGCGGCATCGACTTCCGCCACGAGATCGACGAAAAGCGTGGCAACGACAACTACGAGGTGCTGGACGTGGGCCACAGCACCCAGTACGGCGACGAGTACAGCGAGCAGCTGACCATGGACGCCGTGCTCAAGCACGCCGAGGCCGACGGGCTGGAAGTGCAGTACGAGATCACCATGGTCAAGCTGGAAAAGGACGGCGACCGTGTCACCGGCCTGATCGCCAAGAATGCCAACGACGAGTATGTGCGCTACAACGCATCCAAGGGCGTCATTCTGGCCTGCGGCGGCTACAGCGGCAATGAAACCATGATGAACGCCCTGCAGCCCCAGAGCGTGGAGCAGACCTGCATCAACTATTCCAAGCCCGGTGCCAAGGGCGACGGTATCAAGGCCTGCCTGTGGGCCGGTGCCATCATGGACCAGACCCACACCTCCATGATCTTTGACCGCGGTGCCATCAAGCCGGACCAGACCGGCGAGTACGGCAAGGCCAGCGATGGCGCGCTGTTCTGGATGGGCAGCCAGCCGTTCCTGAAGGTGAACCTGAACGGTGAGCGCTTCATGAACGAGTACATGCCTTACGATCTGGTGCTGCACGCTGCAGCCAGCCAGCCCTACCACACCTACTGCACTGTGTGGGACAGCAAGTACCCCGAGGATGTGGAGCACTTTGCCACCCACGGCTGCAGCCGTCTGTACCCGCATGTGAACGGCACCGCTCCGGTGTTCCCCATTGAGTACATCGAGGGCATGAACGCCGATCTGCAGGACCAGGGTTACATCGTGCAGGCCGACACCGTGGAGGAGCTGGCCGACAAGCTGGGCCTGCCCAAGGACACCTTCACCGCAACGGTGGATCGCTACAATGAGCTGGCTGCCAAGGGCGAGGACGAGGATTACGGTAAGGAGGACTATCGTCTGTCTACCCTGAGCGAAGCTCCCTTCTACGGCGTCCGTCAGGCCGGCGGCTATCTGATCTGCACCATCGACGGCATCCAGATCGACGACAATATGCACGCCATTGATCAGGACTTCAAGGCCATCCCCGGCCTGTATGTCATCGGCGACATGAGTGGCAACTACTTCTCCGGCAGCTATCCCAGCCTGATGGCAGGTGCCGCCGCAGGCCGCAGTGCCACCTTCGGCCGTCTTGCCGGTCAGAACGCTGCCGCCGGCATCTGATCCGGAGCGCCCGCAACACGACACGCTGTGTGAAGCAATAAAAAAATGCGAACGAGAGCAGAAATGCTTTCGTTCGCATTTTTTGTTTACGGAAAGAACGCTTATTCTTCCACGATGATCTTATCCTTGGCGTAGTCCAAAGCAAGCCCGATCAGCTCATTGCGGGAGCGATTTGTTTTTCCGGCAAGATCATCGTAGAAATCGACGATTGACTTGTCTACGCGAATCGTAAATGTAACAGGTTCGGAGAGCTTTTTAATTCTGAGTTCATCCATTATTATCACCCCAATACTATTATGAGGCGAATTTTGCTTGAAATGAATGCCATATTACGGTTCGCAAATGAACATAAAGTGGTATAATATATGGTGAGAACTGATCTTGCATCCTGAATGCGTCGGAATGTGCCGAAAAACAACACATTCTGGGAATTGCTGCACAGAGAAACAGGAGGTACGATCAAACCGTAAAATAGCCGGGTGACCGGCAAACAGAGGAGGATGTGTGCGATGAAAAAACAATTCCGGATTCTTGCAGCGCACTGGCCCTGTGCCTGAGCCTGTTGTGCTGCCCTGCGGCCTTTGCGGCGGTGGACAGCAGTTCCTGCCAGACGGTACCCTATGCGCAGGCAACGTCTCAGCCGCTGGGACAGCCTATCACTATTACCGGTACGCCCAATTACAGTGCGGCTACCAGCAACGATACTGCATTTATTTTTGGCTTTGACACCGCCGACGGCGTGTGGTATGTGGCCGTGCAGAAGTCGAAATTTGATGCCTTCAAGGCGGCGGCCCCGGCACAGCAGATGACCCTGTACGGCGTGTATGCCGGCACACTGGACGTGAACGGCATGCCCATTCTGGACATCCAGAATGGCTCGGTGCTGCTGAACGGCACCACCAGCGACACGACAGCTTTGTACACGGCCGGGCAGAAAAAGCTGGATGCCCAGAAGGCCGCCGCTGCCGCCAGCAGCAAAAAGACCACGACCACTTCCGGCAGCAAAAAGAGCACGGGCAGTGCATCTTCCGGCCAGACGACCAGCCAGATGGTGTGGATCCCCACCCATGGCGGCAAGAAGTACCACAGCAACCCCAACTGCAGCGGAATGAAAGGCCCTGAGAAAGTGAGCCTGTCCACTGCAAAATCCCGCGGATTCACGGCTTGCAAAAAGTGCTACTGAGCATAAAAGAAAGGACCGCTGCGATCTCTCAGGAGGCCGCAGCGGTCCTTTGCGTTTTGTGGTAAAACTCAGCTCCGGCGCTTGGCCAGTACCGCCGCCCCGCTGGCGGCGGTCAGGACGCCCAGCAGGGCAAGCCCAGCACCCGCCTGCCCGAAGAGATCGCCCACGGCACCCACAAAGGGGCTTGCGGGGATCATCAGGATGCTGTAGGCCATGCTGTCCACACTGATGAGGGTAGCCCGCTGATCACTGGAGATTAGGGCATTGAGACGCTGGTCGGCATGGAGCAGCCAGACTTCCAGCACGCCCTGCA
>OGDF01002179.1_pt1 | contig 27205 bp, 8 predicted proteins | sample 1570141 | NCBI WGS metagenome assembly OGDF01 (sample SAMEA4370581, study PRJEB24528) | human gut metagenome | reverse complement strand
TCCTTTTGTATCAAATAAGATAGCAATATTAGTACCAAGTTCTTTATTTGCTCTTTCTACTAATTCTTCATCTATTTTTCTTTCTTCCATAGTAGCATGTGAGAAATTAATTCTTGCTACATTCATTCCAGCATCTACAAGTCCTTTAAAGTTTTCCCATTTTTGTGTAGAAGGACCAATACTACATATTATTTTTGTCTTTTTCATTCTTTACAACTCTTCCTTTCGCACTAGTATTATACACCAAAAACACCATTTATGTAAATAGAACTTACATAAAATTATTATTTATCTTTTTTCTTTAATTTATACTTTTTTGGCATATTTTTCATATTTGGTTTTTCTTCTTTTATATCTAACTTTTCTTTTAATTTTGTTATTTCTTCTATTGTAAATACATTAAGTCCTACTGCAAATATAAATAATTCTTTTTTATTTTTAAATAACTTTTCAATAAGTTTTACATCGATAAATACAGCTACTAAAACAATAAGTTTCATTTCTCTGCTATTTACTATTTTTGATACTAATTTATTTTTATCTTCCTTACTTAATTTATCTTTAAATTCATATAAAAATTCATATACATAATAAATATTTTCTTGTTTTGACATTTCTCTTGAAACCTTTGAAACATTTTCTTTATCTAATCTATCTTTTAAAATCTTTGATACATTATATATTAACTCTGAATCATTAGTTTTTACTGCTAAATCAATAATTTTTTCTACTTGTTTTTTTGTTAAATTATCGTGCATTTTACCTGCAAAGAATACAATATTTTCTTTATTTAATTCATTAAAAATACAATCTATTATTAAATCAATATTTTCTTCTGATAAAAAAACATTATTTTGAATAAGCGATTTTACTATTAAGAAATGTAATGTTCTACTATATGATGATACTATATTATTAATATCATCACTAGATAAATTACTGCTCATAAGTTTAATAGTATCACATATATAACTTGTATCATCCAAATTACACATTGATTTAATTAATAATGATTTATCATCACCTTCAATATTGTCACATAATAATTTATACATATAATATGAACTAGAACTTTCTGAAATTGTTTTTACAATCATCTCAGTAGAATCAGTTAAATAATTCTTATATTTAGTCCATAAATCCATTAATAATGAATAATTTTTATCATCACATATTTTTGAAATAATATTATTTATATTTTTTTCTAAAAAATAAAAGAAATTATCTATAAAACTTTTTGTATAATCATCATTATTAAAATTATACAAACTATTAAATAACATATATACTTCATCAGCATATAAATTGTTTTTTAATGAAATTGAAAAAACATATATAATTTGTGAATCATTCGAACTACTAATTGATTCAATAAATCTCTTTCTATCATTAGCATCTAACCATTTTATTTCTTCAAAATACTTTGGATAATCCAAATATTTTTTATAATCTAATAATTTTTCTATAATTTTATTTTTTTCATTATTTGATATTTTATCATTTTCTGTACAAAATTTAAGTAATTCATAATAATCCAATTTATCTATATTTGTTTTCAAAATAACCACCCTCCTTAACATTATATCACTAAAAGTAAAAAACTAAAGTATTTTCTTTAGTTTTCCATATTAAAATCATCTAAAAAATCATCTATAGTCATAATCTTATCATCTATTTCTTTTAATGATACATCTTTTTTTGGAATACTTTCTACTTCTTCTTCCTCTTCTAACACTTCAAGTTCTTCTTTTGATATTAATTCTTTTACTTCAAATACATCTAATACTTTTTTCTTAGATATAGATGATCCTGTTGAGTATCTATCATTTATTGATATTTCTGCACTTCTTATATAATCAATATCAGAACTTGTCATAAATCCTAGTTTACTCTTACCGTTTATTACAAAAGTTTTTACTATTTTATATGGATTAGTTTTAACTTCTCTAATTAATAATAATCCTCTTCTAGCTCTTGATGATTTTTCCATCTCTTCTAATTTTATTCTTTTAGCAGTTCCTTTATTTGTAAATACAGCGATATATTCATCATTTTTATTAAATAAGCATCCTGATACTACTATATCATCTTTTAAATTAATAGATTTAACACCTGATGCTTTTATTCCAGAAATAGGAACTTCTTCTATATCATACCATAATCCGTAACCATTTTCTGTTGAAATTAATACTTCTTTATTTTTAGAATTTATAGCATTTACTACTTCATCGTCATCTTTTAATTTAATGCATGTTACTGCCTTTGAATATCTTTGAAGTTTAAACTCTGATAAATTAGTTCTTTTTATCATACCATTTTTAGTAAATATAGTAATAATATCACTTGTTTCAAAATTAGTTACTGGTATGCATCCAATTATTTTTTCTTCTGATTTTATAGTTTTAATATTACTTATATGTTTTCCTAAATCCTTCCATTTTGCATCTGGAATTTCATGAACTGGAACATATAAATAATTACCTAAATTAGTAAATAAAAGTACTGTATCTAATGTATTTAGTTCATATAAACCAAGTACATAATCATTATCTTTTAATAAAGTATCTTCATTCTTACTAGATTGATAACTTCTACTTGATACTCTTTTTATGTATCCTTCTTTTGTTATAACTACTATTACATCTTCTTTTTGAATCATATCTATTGCATCTATTTTTATTTCAGATACTTCATCTTTAATAACTGTTTTTCTTTCTGTAGCATATTCTTTCTTTATATCTAATAATTCTTTTTTCATTTGTTTAAATAATACCTTTTCATTAGATAAAACTGAGTTTAAGAATTCTATTATCTGTTCTAATTTTGCTCTTTCTTCTTCTAGAGCTACTACATCTGTATTAGTTAAACGATATAATTTCATATCTACTATTGCAGTTGCTTGTTCTATAGTAAACTCAAATTCTTTTACTAAGTTATTTATAGCATCTATTCTATTATTACTTTTTCTAATGCAAGCAATTACTTCATCTAATATACTCATTGCTTTTAAATAACCATCTACTATATGCATTCTTGCTTTAGCATGTTCTAAATCAAATTTACTTTTTCTTATTGTAACTTCTTTTTGATGAGCAATATATGCATCAATTATATCAACAAGTCCAACAAGTTTTGGTCTTCTATTAACAATAGCAATCATATTAAAACTATATGATATTTGCATATCTGTATTTTTAAGTAAATAATTTAAGATAAGTTCACTATTAGCGTCTTTCTTTAAATCAATTGCAATTCTAAGATCTCCTCTTGCTGTTTCATCTCTAGCATCTACTATTCCATCTATTTTCTTTTCTATTCTAATATCATTTATTTTCTTAACTAAATTTGCTTTATTTACTTCATATGGAATTTCTGTAATAAGTATTTGATGAACTCCCTTTTCCTTTATGATTTCATATTTACATTTTACATTTATTTTTCCTTTACCAGTTCTATATGCTTCTTCTATATTTTTCTTTCCTTCAATTGTTCCACCTGTTGGGAAGTCTGGTCCTTTTACTATATTAAATATTTCTTCAAAAGAACATTTTGGTTTATCTATTCTATAAACTGTTGCATCTATTACTTCACCTAAATTATGTGTTGGTATATTAGTTGCATATCCAGCACTTATACCTGTTGAACCATTTACAAGTAAATTAGGAAACTTACAAGGAAGTACTGTTGGCTCTACTCTTGTATCATCATAGTTAGGAGCCATATTAACAGTTCCTTTTTCTATATCTTTAAGTAATTCACCTGCTATTTTAGATAATCTTGCTTCTGTATAACGCATAGCAGCTGCTGAATCTCCATCCATAGATCCATTATTACCATGCATATCAATATATGGAGTCATCATTTTCCAATCTTGACTCATTCTAACCATTGCATCATATATAGATGAATCACCATGTGGATGGTAATTACCCATTATTTCTCCAACTGCTTTAGCACTTTTTCTATATTTTTTATCATATGTATTTTTACTTTCATACATTCCATAAAGTATTCTTCTTTGAACAGGTTTAAGTCCATCTCTTACATCAGGAAGGGCTCTATCTTGAATTATTTCTTTAGCGTATGATGCGAATCTATCACCCATTATTTCTTCAAGGGCATAATCATGTATTCTTTGTATTACTTCTTTTGTTTCATCATTTTTCTTTTTCATTTAAAGCACCTCCTATATCTTATAATCATCTTCCAAAGAAAATTCTACATTTTCTTCTATCCATTCTTTTCTAGGATCAACATTATCACCCATAAGTACTGATACTCTTTTTTCTGCAAGAGCAGCATCAGTTATCTTAACTCTAATTAATAATCTATGTTCTGGATCCATTGTTGTTTCCCATAACTGTTCAGCATCCATTTCACCAAGACCTTTGTATCTTTGTGTATCAATTGGTTTTCTATTTTTTGTATATTCTTTTAATTCTTCATCATTATAAGCATACACTACTTCATTTTTAGCAAACTCTATTTTATAAAGTGGTGGTGTTGCGATATAAAGTCTTCCTTCTTCTATAAGTGGTCTCATATATCTATAGAAGAATGTTATTAAAAGAACTTGTATATGTGATCCATCAACATCGGCATCGGTCATTATTATTACTTTATCATAATTACAATCTTTAATATCGAAGTCTGTTCCAACACCTGCACCTATTGTATAAATAAGTGTATTAATTTCTGCATTTTTATATGCTTCTTCTATTTTTGCTTTTTCTGTATTAAGTACTTTACCACGAAGAGGTAATATTGCTTGATATCTTCTATCTCTTCCTGTTTTTGCAGAACCTCCTGCTGAATCACCCTCTACTATAAATAACTCATTTTTAGATGAATCTTTCTTTTGTGCAGGAGCAAGTTTATCACTAATATTTTTTTCTTTTTTTGTTCCACTTGCTTTTCTAGCAGCCTCTCTTGCCTTTCTAGCAGCTTCTCTTGCAGCTTTTCCTTTTAATGCTTTATTTAATATTGTAACTGCTACTTCTTTATTTTCTTCTAAATAAAATCCAAATTTTTCAGAAACTACGTTTTCTACTACAGTTTTAGCAAGTGGTGTACCTAGTTTGCCTTTTGTTTGTCCTTCAAACTGAAGTAATGCTTCTGGAATTCTAAGTGATATAACTGCGGTTAAACCTTCCCTTACATCAGGTCCTTCTAAGTTTTTATCTTTTGCTTTTAAGTATCCATTATTTCTAGCATATTCATTAAATACTTTTGTTAATGCTGTTTTAAATCCTACTTCGTGTGAACCACCATCACTTGTTTTGACATTATTAACAAATGAAATAATGTTTTCATTATATGTATCTGTATACTGCATTGCAATTTCTACTTCAATTTTATCTTTTTCTCCAGTAAAATGTAATACATTATGAAGTGTATTTTTTCCTTCATTCATATATTCTGCGAATGATTTAATACCATTTTCATAATGATATTTTACTTCTTTTTTATCTTCTTCATCTATTACTTCTACTGAAAGACCTTTAAGTAAGAAGGCAGATTCTTGCATTCTTTCACATATAGTTGTAAATGAGAAGTTTGTAGTAGAAAATATTTTATCATCTGGCATAAATCTAACAGTAGTACCAGTTTTATTAGTAGGACCAACCTTTCTTAAAGGACTATCTACTTCTCCACCATTTTTAAAACTGATTGTATATTCTGCCCCATCTCTTTTAGATGTTACTATCATCCATTTTGAAAGTGCATTTACAACGGAAGCACCTACACCATGAAGACCACCAGATACTTTATAGTTTCCTTCTTCAAACTTACCACCAGCATGAAGTATTGTATAAATTACTTCTACTGTACTTTTACCTGATTCATGCTTTCCAACAGGAACACCACGTCCATCATCTGAAACACTAACTGAACCATCTGAATGAAGAATTATCTTAATATTTTTACCATATCCATTCATTACTTCATCTATTGAGTTATCTACTATTTCCCATACAAGATGGTGAAGTCCTCTTTTATCTGTTGAACCAATATACATTCCTGGTCTTTTTCTTACTGCTTCAAGACCCTCTAGTATTTTAATTGATTTTTCATTATATTCTGCCATAAATAAAACTCCTTTACTTTTCACTATAAGTGATTATAACACATTTTTCCTTTTAAATTCAAGGTATTTTACATTTTGTTTATGTAAAGAAAAAAAGGTTTATTATTAAACCTCTCTTATTATTCTCCAATATTTGTATAACTAACATTTATATTAACTTCATCAGATGAATAACTTACTATATATACATTCTTGTCTTCAGTTACATATGCATATCCTGTTCCATCATTTTTTACAGTTATATTAAATGGTTTTAAAATTTCATTTAATGTCGCTGCCTTTACTGTAAAACTATATTTTGTATATTTTTTATTATCTATTGTTTGTTCTTCTTTAACAGTATTTTTATCATCTATATTTATACCTTTCAAAAATAAATCTGTATTAGTATAGTCATATTTTAATTTTACATCAACTTTCTTGTCTAAAACATCAGTCACTTCTGTTTTATTATCTTTTATTTTAGCAACATATGATACATTATTATCATTAAAACTTATTGTATACTCTTTATTTTCTTTATTAAGAACAACATAGTTTTCATTAAAGGAATTTGTATATATTGATACTTTTGCTCTGTAACTTTTTACCTTATCTATTTTAGTATTATTCGCAGCTGTATTTAAATTACTTACTTTGTTATTTCCTAAAAATAACAAAAGTAATATACATAGAAATAAACACGCTATTAATATAATTATTCTTTTTGTTGGTATTGTTTTCATTTTTTTACCTCCATTACTTTGCAGTACAAGTTAAACTTGTATTAGTCTTTTTATTATTTATAGTTGCACTAGATGAAACCATGCTGCATGTTGATAATCCCGAATTATCATCTATTGTAGTAAGATTTGAGTTATTATAAAATGCATTATCTCCGATAGATGTTACTGTACTTGGTATTGTTATACTATTAAGATCCATATTACCAAATGAAAGTTTTCCTATGCTAATAAGACCCTCTGGTAATTCAATTTTACTTAAAGTAGAACAATTATTAAACGCATAGTCGCCAATATTTTCTAATGTACTTGGGAAAGTAACTACTGATAGTGATGAGTCTAATTCAAATAACTGGTTACTTAATGTTTTAACATTTTTTCTAATTGTTAAATTTTGTAAATTTGAGAAACTTTGAAATGCTCCATCACCAAATGTTTGTTCCATTTCAAGTGAATCACTACCTATGGTTAATTTTTTTAACGAAGATTTAAGACTAAGGAAAGTATCAGTAATAATTTTAATTCCTCCACCCGTATCCAAAGTTTCAATCGGTGTACCATTAAATGCAATCCCAAGAGTTGCTAAACTATCTGGAAGTTTAACACTTGTAAATGAGTTATTGGCAAAACTATAATTTTCTATAGTTTTTATACCTTCATTTAATGTCAAATCACTAATATTATTTGCAACAAAAGCATTTTGACCTATAGTTAGTACTGATCCTGGAACATTTAATGATGATATACTATTTCCGGCAAAAGAAGTTGAACCAATGCTTGTAACTGAATCAGGTAATGCTAATGCCAAAATTGAATTACTTACAAATGAATTGGCATCTAAAATTTTTATCGTTGGAGAAATTATTAGTTTAGACGATATACCTTTTTGTGCAAAACTAGCATTTGATATACCAGTAACTGTCTTACCATCTACTTTTGTTGGAAGAGCCCATACATCGTCTTTATATGATGATGGTACAGAAGATTTAAATCCACTTATATTTACTGTTCCATCTGAATTTTCAGTTGTTGAATATAAACTTTCATCTATATAATCTTTACATACCTTGTTATATTCTGCTTCACTCAATGTTCCATTATCATATATATGTTCATCACATACATATTTAATACTTCCATCATCTATATAATCCTCAATATTTTCTACTGTTGTTAAATCAACATTTATTACAGGGTTTATAGAATATTTTGAACTTTCGCCACTAAATTGTAAATTATTATTTGATAAAGATTTATTTATAAGAATATAGTAATTGCTCTCCCCTACAACTAATACTGGAGTACTACACATTGAAGATGATGATACATAATAACAAATATTCAAATTTTTTGCTAAATCGTTTTCAGATAATTCAACACTATTCATTATTCTTGCTTTTGAGCCTGTAAAATCAAATACATTATTTATATTATATTTAGCTTCTGGTTTTGGAATTTTATCACTCCAAGTTTCAGTTATTGTATTGATATAATTTATTAAAGCTCCATCATACGATCCATTATTGTTGTCTATTGCTTTAACATAATCATATACTGCAATATTCTTATATACCAATTCGTATTTACCCTCATCTTTATTTCCATGAAGTACAAGCCATGCATAACATGTATCTGCTTCACTATCACATAATTTATAATTTATTGGATCAAAGTATACTACTTCATTTTCTTCATATTTTGGAAGCTTACTTGGATCTATAGTACTTGATGTTCCACATTTATCACTTTTTTCAGCACTCCATTTTCCGTCATTATAAATAACATTGTATTCATTTATACATAAATTTGCACCTGTTACTCTATTATTATTTATTGTAACCGAACCACTTGTTGGCTTATTTTTTACAGTAACAGAACTTAGTTCCTTTACACTATAGACAGATTGACCAGACTTTAGAAAAGAACTATAATTATTTGAACCTAAATCAGAAAAAGCAATACTTTGGTTTACAGCTCTTGTATATAACTGTCCTGATTCTATAGATGTTTGTTTTTTACTATTTTCAACAACATCTAGTATCTTTGGTACTGCAACTACTGTAATAATTGAAATTATTATAATAACCGCAAGTAATTCAATTAATGTAAATCCTTTATTTTTATTATCTAATTTTTTCATATAGTTCCTCCTAGTTTTACTATTATAAGTATAAAATACAATTAAAAATCAGTCAACATAAAAAGAGTTCATATGAACTCTTTTTACACTTTTCTTGATAGTTTTTTTTGCTCTTTAAATGCGAAGTATAAACCAAGTATTATTGATACTATCGCGACTATATAAATTATATATTTTATTTGATTTACTCCTGTTTGGATTGTTATTATTAAATATGCGAATGCTGTTTCTATTACTTTTCTCTTTTCATTAGTATTTTCTAAGATATTTCCATTTACTTTTCCATCTTCTGTTATTGTAAACTCTATATCTTTATTATCACTACTTACTAGTTTATAACTTCCTTCTTCAAGATTATTTAAATATATTCTTCCTTTTATCGAAGTCATTTCACTATTATTTGATCCTGTTATATATCTTCCTATTTCTTCATCTTTTTCCATATTTAATAATTTATATTCATTATCTTCTTTCTTATACAAATTATATGTATTTTCTGTTGATAATTTACTTCCATCACTCATTTCATATACAATTATATTTTTTCCATTTTGATTTATATTTAATACTTTTTCTATTGTATTTATTATACTTGCACCTATGCTCTCTGATGGTGATTCATCAATTATTGTTAGTGTTCCATTCTTAACAAACTTATAATCTCCATATGTTATTGTATATCCATTCAAATATAGATTTATAATTTTATTTTCTGGAACTATTATATCTTCAGTTAATTCTATATCTTTATATATTATTATATTTGATTCTGTATTGTCCTTAACTGAATTTATTGCTGTTTGCAAACTTGTAAAGTTTATTCCGTTTACCATCGCTACTCTTTCATCATTTCCTATAATTACAAGTACCATACTTATTATATCGTCTTTTGTATTAGATACTACTTTATAACCATCTTCGACTTCAGTTAATGTACCTGATAAAGCACCACTTTGTCCTTTAATTATACCATCATAGAAATTTAAAACTCCTTCATTATATACTCCATATGTTTTACCATATATTGATGGAGATATATCACTTACTATACCATCGTTTGATCCAATATTTATTATAGAGTCACTAGATTCAGTATATATACCATATTTGTCTGATTCAATTTCACCATTAACAATATTTGAAGTACCACGATCTACATTTTCTATTCCTTTTTGATTTGATATAATTTTTCCATTATTCATGTTTATAATACCACGATTATATATACCAGTTTCAGTTGATGCATTTATTGTTCCACCATTTATGTTAATAGTTGAATTATAACTACTGTTATTTATTCCATAATTACCATTAATTTCACCTGAATTAATATTTAATTCATTATTATTGACAATACCAATATTTTTTCCACTAACAATTCCATCATTTATATTTATTATTCCATCATTATAAATTACACGATCACTATTACCAGAAATACATGCACTTGATATTTCTAACACACCACTATTTTTTATTAAATCTGATACTTCTCCTGTAATAATGCCATCACCAACATTATCAGTTATTTTCAAATTTCCTTTATTATCTATAAATACCGAATTATATGATAATATTTTATTACCATTTAAATCAATAGTAATGCTCTTACCACTATCAATTATTATAGTACTTATTGATGATGGAAATTTACTATCCCTAATAAATTGTAAAGTATCATCATTTGATGATTCAGTAATGGCGGTTTGTAAATCGTTATACTGCTTATTTGTAGTCAAATTCTTAATAATATCGCCTTGTTCAAGATATATTACTTGATTGTTTTCTTCATCAGTTTTTTCAACAATATTATAACCATCTTCTACATCACTAATAGTTCCATCAATACTTTGTTTACCAATTATTTTACCATCATACAAGTTAATTACACTATTTTTATATATTGATATACCAGTAGTTTTTCCTTTTATTATTGGAGAATCTTTAGATACTATTGGACTTCCAAGTTCATCTGTATCTCCTTTAATACCTATATTAATAATTGAATTATTATTACTTGTACCAAGGACTACACCTATTGATCCAGTTGACTCTATGCTTCCATCATACAAATTAAATATACCTGAGCTATATACTGCAACTTTACTAGATAAAATAGTTCCACTATACATATTAATAGTTCCTGTAGCATCTATTGTTCCATTTATTGAAGCATTTTTTATATTCAATATATTACTACTATTGATAGTTGTAGAATTTGATGATATTTGACCACCTTCTATATTAATAGTTCCTGAAGCATTTACTATACTTTTATTATTATTTGTATTAATACTACCATCAATAATATTAATTATTCCATTTGTATTATATATACTAGAATTAATAATTCCTGAGTAAACATTTATTGTTCCTTCTGATTCATTATATATTTTCCCAGTAATATTTGTACCATTTGTTGAACTATTCTTTCCTATATTAATAATTCCTGAAGATTTATTTTCAATAGAATATGAACTTACACTTGATACATTGATTAAAGCATCATCTATATTAATTGTACCTGAAGTTTCATTAATTATTGAACGTGCCTTTGAATAGTTATTAGTTAATTCTCCACCTTTTATATTTATAACTCCATTTAATAAGTTTGTTACATGTGTTAATACGGAATTTTCTATATTTAAAGTTTCTGAAGAATTATTCATAATATCTACACCATTTTCAAAGTTACTATTAGTTATCTTCATTGATGCTTGTGAATCATTTTTAATACTTTCCTTTGAGTTAGAATCAAATTTACTATTTGTAATAACAATATTTCCATTTAAACCATTGTAAATTGAATATCCAGTTACATAACCAGTACTTGTATCATTATAAAATTCAGAATTATCTATTTTAACAGTTCCATTTGATGTATTATATATACCGTTAAAATCATAACATTTATTATTTCCTTGTGATATATCACAACTATCACTATCTATATTAATATTTAATTTTGAATTTGTCATAGTCAAGTTACCAGAATTAATATTAGTTATTATATTACCCATATTATAGTCACCAGAAATTAGTATTGTATCAATATAAAGAGTTCCACTATTTTCAATCAATGATTTGCCAGTTGTTTCTAATTTTCCATTACCATAATTTATATCACCGTTATTAGTTTTAGAATTAGCACTATCAATTATTTTTAAATTTCCATTGTTTTTTATAAATAATGAATTACCAGATGATATTTTATTTCCATTTAAATCAATTATAAAATTCATATCTTCATTTATTTCAAGTACACTTGCATTTTTTAGAAGTGTTAATGAATCAATTAATTGAAGAGTGTCTCCTTCTGTTATTTCTTTTAACGCGTCAGCAAATGAATAATATTCTTTTTTTGTTCTTATATTTTTAACAATCAACTTTCTATCCAAATATTTAACTTCATTACCATTTTCATCGTTATCAGAAACAATATCAAAACTATCTTCTATATCATTTACAGGACCACTAATTGCATCTTTACCAGTAATTATTCCATCATAGAAATTAAATATACCATTGTCATTAATTTCAACTCCATATTGTGAAGCATTAATGTTTGGATTATTTTTTGATACTAATAAATTTCCATCAGAATCCTTATCACCTTTTATTCCTAAATTAACAGATCCACTATATCCTATATATATGGCTGTATTATTTGTACCATTAGCGTATACGTCACCAGAATATATATTTGTTATTCCTGACTTAGAATATATTGCTGTACTATTTGGCATATCAGAAGTTGTTATAATACCACCATACATATTCGTAATAGAATTTGCATTATCTATTTCAAGGGCTTTACCATTTCGTCCATATGAACTAATTGTTCCATCATTTATTGTTAATTCTGAATTATTAAGTATTCCATTATAAGTACCTGTAATGTTACCACTTTCAACTACTAAATTACCACTATTTGAAATTCCAATACTCTTATCTTTTGTTGCATTAATATCTGAATTTACAATAGTTATTTTTCCAGATTTATTATATATTGCCTTTCCATTTATTTCATTATTATATATTTCTCCACCAAATATATTAATTTCTCCGGAATCATTATTAATACTAATATCGCTATTACTATATATATTACTGTTTGTTATATTAATATTACCATTTAAATTTTCTATTCTACCTTTTATTATAGCATCATTAATAATAAAGGTACCCAAATTATCAATAGCATAATAATATACTTCGTTATCTCGTTCTATAGATCCATTTAAAGTAAATTCACTATTTTCATGATTTATGACTGCAGTTATAGAAGGATTACTCAAAGTCATCGACTTATCATAATTAACACTACCATAATTATCAATAATAGTTGCACCCTTTGAATATATACAATTTCCTTTTGAATCATTACTATCATAAACATTAAATTTATTTTTATTAACTAGATATGTACTATTACCAAAATATCTAACAGCATTTCGATTAGAATCAAGTGTAACATCTTTAGTAGATTCACCTAAATTTACTATTGTTGGTAATGTTTTTAATAATTTAATTGTTTTATTTTCTGATGAAGTTATAGAATCAAATGCTAGCTTTACACTAGGATATGATACACCATCAACTTCTGCTACCGCACCATATTTTTCAAGTGTTGGTATTTCTAACGAAACATTCTTTAATGAATTGTCTTCAGAATTAGTTGAAGTAAATAAATCATATCCTTCTTCTGAATCGTTTATTATTGAATTTATAACTGAATCTTCAGTACCTGTAATTGTTCCATCATAGAAATTTATAGTAGATTCATAATCTTCACTATTAATACCAAACAACTTACTTGTTATTCTTGGTGATTCTTTAGTAGCTAATTGATCCTTTACACCTAAATTTACTATTGCTTGTCCAGAAGTAGTAATTCCAGATTCAACACCATTAATTGTTCCGTTAAAAATATCAGTTTTACCACTTGTATAAAGACCTATTCCTGTACTTGATGTAGACTTAATAGTACCACCATTCATTTTAAATGTACCAATATTATATATACCTTTTCCATTATCTCCAGATGATACAATATCTCCACCATTTATTGTAATATCACGATCCGTAAATATACCACTTCCACCATTAGATGAAGATGTAATATTTCCTCCATTTATAACTAATATTCCACGATTTTCGATACCATATGTTTCACCATTTACTATTCCATCATTTATTGTTAACGTTGCGTAACCTTCTACTCCTTTTTTACCTTTCACTGTTCCATCATTAATAGTAATTTCAGATTTTATATTCGAATTTGTAACACTATATATACCAGTTTCAGTAGATGAAATATTTCCTTTATTAATATTCAAAATACCTGAACTTGTATTTATACCATAAGTTGTTCCAGTTATAGTTGGTCCTTGTTCATTGATACCAATATTTATTGTTCCGTTTAAATTATAAATTCCAGTATTAAATGAATCAATATTACCTGACTTAAAGTTTACAGAACCAGATTTAGCATTATATATACCATATTTATAGCCTAATATATCAGAACTAATTAAATCGATTTGTCCAGATTCTTTAGAATATATTCCATAATTAGAAGACTTATTATCATCAGTTTTTATTGTTGAATTCTGAACATTTATAAATCCTGTTTGCATATTATAAATTCCATAAATATTAGATACAATCGTAGAATCCAATAAATTAATTGTACCAGTAGAATTATTTAATATTCCATATTGTTTTACATTAAAATTACTATTTTTCATTGTAATTATTCCATCTGAATTATTAAATATTGCTGTTCCATCTGTTGTAATTTCAAGATTTGAAATTGATGCATCGATGTTTCCTTCATTATTATTATATATTCCATATTCATTTGACAATAGATTATTAACGTTTATTTTAATATCATTTGTTGTTAAATTATATATTCCATATTTATAACCATTAATATAATCACTATTAATTATGGATTTGCTTTCATTATCATTATAAATTGCAATATTATTTAAATTATTTGCCGATACTTTTGTATTATTCTCTAAAGTCAAATCTCCAATATTAGTAATTGCATTATATTCCCCAGATTTATTCAAAACAATATTAGCATTTTTTACATTTAATATAGCATCTTTTGAATTTAATATTGTAGAATATGCAGTACTAATTATTGAACCAGTATTTTGTGATATAGTTGGATATTTACTATCAACAATAACTAAATTACCATTATTTTTTATAACATAATCATTAGTTAATGTAGTTAATGTATGACCATTCAAATCTAAATTCATATATCTTGTATTTTCAATAACAATTGAATTTGCCAATAATAAATCTTTTAATATTTGAACAGTATCAGCTTCTTGATTTAGTGTTGATACTATACCATCATATCTTACATAATCTTGTGTAACATCTCCATGATTTGCATAACTAATATTTATATCAAAACTATCACTATTTGTTTCAGATACAGGAGTATTTCCTTTTTTATAATAAGCAAATTGTAAATAATATACATGTCCTTTTTCTAATGTTTTAGAAATAACTGATGATTTTTTTGTATCAGTATACAAAATATTGTCATTATAATAACTATTATCAGATGAACTATTACTATTATCATAATCTATTTTCTTTAATTTATCTTTCATCAAATTAATGAATGCCATTGATGAATAATCAGATTTTGAGACATTATAATTTATATTAATATCAATATCATTAATTTCATTAGTTAAATCTAATTTTATATATGAAATAGCTTTTGAATCTGCGATACCTTTATTTTCATTAGTAAATTTATTTGTATCATTATCATATTTAAATCCATATACTTTTTCATTTTTTATTTTTGTATAATCAATTGTTTCTTCACCATCATTAATTTCTGTATCTAAATCTTTTTCTTCTTCATCAAGTAAATCAGGAACTAAACCGTAATATAAAGTATCATTATCTTTATCTCCCATTGCCAAAATAAATGGATCACTACTTGTTCCTGTTCCAGAAGAAATAACTACCTTTGTACTTAAATAAACTGCAGGTTTAATTGTATATCCTTGTGATGTTGGCATAACAGCTGGAGCTGAATATACTGGTGAATAGAATGATGGGAAATTACCTCCATACACTACATTTAGTGTCGCTAATGGCGAATTAAAATTATGCATCCAGTTATTAGAATTTACGCATTGTGTATAAGTACTTGATGTTCCACTCATACATGTATCTCTTGTTGTACTATAATAATTTGATGATGCCATTATATAATCGCTCACATATGGTAAACCAACTTTACCTGTCCAAGTTACTTTTCTTGTAACAGTATCATTACCAGATGTTTCAAAGTTTGTTTTACCATTATTATTTCCTCTTTCATATTGATATACTTGATATGGAGTTAATGATCCAGCATCATATGGCATAGCACCTGTATTCCATACAATAGAATCAATCATTTTTTTTGAATTATCATTTAATCCAATACTGGAGAAATCACAACTACTAATAGAATTACCATTACCTGTAAAACATTTACCACTTTGTACATTCCAATACAAACTATTATTTACTTTAATATTATTTCCATTTGAATCAATATCTTCATTATCTTCATAACCAGAATTAAGTATTTTCATTAAATCTGCTTGTGACCATTCATTAATTCCATTTCCACCATTTATATCTTTTATACTAGAATCCCATGATATGCTACTATTTGTAATGGAGTCATTTCTCATTATTTTTATTCTTTTAGCAACTTTACCATTCGAATCCTTTGTTTCAAAAACACCAATTACTCTCCAAAGTTCATTGTTAAATTTAACATAATTTTTCGCATCTTTACCAATAAATCTAAAATTTGAATCTTCTGTTTTATCATCTGTTAAATAATCTGAATCAGTTGTTGGCAATTCTGCAGTTGAATTATCAATAGTTCCTTTTTGATGAACTAATTTTCCAATACTTAAAACACTATTTGTTATAGGAATAAGTTTAATATTTTCTATTGAAGCAGAAGAATATTCACTCTTAGGGCTATAACTTGTAAAATGAACATAATATACATTTCCTTTTTTTAATACATATTTATAATCATATGAATTATAGAATTTAGAAGATCCATCTATATAATAATAACTCTTATCTGAATCAAATGATAATAAAGAATTTGAATTATTATTTATAATAATATCTTTTTCAACATCCATATTATTACTTGTAATATATATATTATTCATTTTACTTAATACAAGTTTCATATCTATTAATTGATCTTCTTCTGATTTAGTTAAATCAACTTTTACATAAGAATCATATTTATCGTTAGTGTAATTTGACTGTGGTTTATAAACTTTACTACTAGAATCATAATTAGTAAATCCTTTATAGTTAGTTTTTAATTTCTTAGATAAATCAATATTTGTTTCATTTTTATCAGTTTCAACAACATCTATAGAGTTAATTATAAATTGATCTTTTGAATTATTATTATCATAATCATCTTTAGTATAATTATCATTATTTTTAAAATAATAGAATTGAACATAATATTTTTTACCCTTACTCAATGTTTTTGTGTAATTGTATGGTCCAATAAATGTTTGCGATGATTGTAAACCATATACACTTAAATACCCAAGTGAATTATAACTATATGATGAAAGCTTAGAATTATTTTCATTAACCACTATATTAGCAACATTAGAACTATTTAATGTATCTAATGATGCATTTATAATTAACTCTTTATCTTCAGTTTCATTAGTTAAATCAACTTCTATGTAAGAAAAAGCAGTTGATGAAGTAGTATATTGGTTATTAGATTTTAATGTTCTTGTTTCACCATCATAATCAAAACCATAAACTGAGGAAACAGTCTTAAACTCTGTATCATTCGTTATAACATAATTTTCTACATTTTGTAATACAATATTTGATATTATGAACTTACTTTCTTCTTGCTGTGATGTTACTGTATGACTAAGTTTTACATAATATTTTTTATTTTTTTCTAAAGCATATTTAAATTCTTTAACACTTGTTCCCGTAATATTTGTATCAGTATCTGACAAACTATTAATTTTTGTACCATTTTCATCATTTTCTGTAACTGATATGTTGGAAGTACCAAATATAGATGTATTATTTCCAGTTATTATTAAATATTGATTATTTTCATATCCAGTTAAATCTATTATTGTATATGCATTAGAATCTTTATTAGTTTCGGATGATAATGTATTATCTTCTGAATTAAAATTAAATCCATATTTACCAATTGTTTTAAACCCTTGTATTAAAGTTGTATTTGTTCTTTGTTCTGTAGAATATCCTTTATTAGTATCTTCAATTGCTTCAAGAGCATTTGTATAATAAACTCCTGTTCTAATAATTCTTGCTTCTGCATCTTCTAGTATCTTTAATGTTGCGACCTGTCTATTATCACTTGTTACTACACTTGCATTATATAGATATGGTTTATCATTTACTTCTCCTTCTATCGCAACATTTCCTGCAATCATTCCATCATAGAAGTTAAATCTTCCTTTTGTATTTGTATCTATATATTCATTTACAACTCCAAATGTTCCTCCATTTATATATGGCTTTGTTGTTGATACTACTAATTCTTCTTCTATTTCACCTAGTGTTAGTACACCAGTAGTTTCATTCTTTAATGCTACTCCTGCATTATTTACTATACTTCCTGCTTCTTCCGCATTATCTTTTATTATTAAATTTCCACCATTATTTATTGTATATGTATCTTTTACTCCTGTTATTGTTTTTCCATTTATATTAAGAGTTATATCTTGTCCTTCTAATACTTCTACACTTTCTTTTGTATCTGTTACCATTTCAATTGTGCATTGATTATTTGGACATGTTTTTATTGCTTTTTCTAGTGAACTAAAATTTTCATATAAATTTTCATCTTCAAATAATTTATTTTCTCTTCCAATTATTCTTGCGACTATTTTTGATTCTGTTGTTACTGTTATCTTTTTTGCTTCGCTTAAGTTTCCAGCAACATCTTCAGCAACTACTTTTATTTTATAATCATTTCCCGATGTTAAATCATTAAATGTATATGTACTATTTTTTTCTTCATTATAGTTTTCATTATATACTATAGTTGTTTCTAATAAATCATCTTTATATATATGTATTTGTTTCATTCCTGATTCATTATCTATTGTACTTACATTTATATCAAAACTTGTTCCTGATACATTTGTTTCATTTAATGAATTTATTATTGGTTTTATTTTATCTATATTTGTTATATCATGTGATTCTGTTATACTATCTACATTTTCTTTTACAGATTTTGCTACTACTGTGCAGTTATAATCTATATCAAATGGTCCTGTATATTCTTTATATTCTCCTGTATCTATTTTATATAGATATTTATAATCTTCATGACTTGATGTTATTGCTACTGTTACTTTATTATTTGTCCACTCTGTTGGCACATGGCTTATACTTGGTTTTTCTATTTCTTCATATTTACTATGTAATACTATATTATCTGTTACTGGTAAATTAAAGTCATATTCTTTATCATTTAATGTCCATGTTTTAAATAAATTATGTTCCATTGTTGGATTTTCACTTGGTTTGCTTACCTTTAATCCATATTTAACTTGTTCTTGTTTAAACAAGTTATCTCCATTCATGAATTTAACTGTATATTCATTTGCTTCATATACTGAATAAAGTGTTGTATCTTTTGTTATTTTTGTACTAAAGTCATAAGCTGTACCATTTTCTCCTAGTGACCAATATTTAAATGTGTGTCCAACTTTACTTGGATCTGTTTCTGGTTTTATAGCAACTTTATTATATTCTATAGTTTCATCTTCTATATATTTAGTTCCATTATCTACAAATGATACTTTATAATTATTTACACTATATACTGAGTAAAGTGTTATATCTTTTGTTATCTTTGTATTAAAGTCATATGCTACACCATTTTCTTCTAGTGACCAATATTTAAACGTATAGCCTTTTTTTATCGGATCAGTCTCTGGTTTTAATGCGACTTTATTATATTCTATAGTTTCATCTTCTATATATTTAGTCCCATTATCTACAAATGATACTTTATAATTATTTACACTATATACTGAGTAAAGTGTTATATCTTTTGTTATCTTTGTATTAAAGTCATATGCTACACCATTTTCTTCTAGTGACCAATATTTAAATGTATAGCCTTCTTTTATTGGATCAGTCTCTGGTTTTACTGCAACATTATTATATTTAACTCTTTGTATATCACCATATACATTACCTTGATCTATAAAATTAACACTATATTCGTTTATTTCATACACTGCATATAATGTTATACTTTCAGTTATTAATGTATTAAAATCAAATTCTTCTCCATCTTGTGTAGTTGACCAATATTTAAATGTATAACCTGTTTTTCCTTGGCTTTCTATTTTTTCTACTTTATTATTGTAATCTACCTTTTTAGTTGTTATTCTATTTTCATCATTAAATATTACTGCATTTTTTATGATTTCATATTTTGAATATAATTTTTTATTTTCTTTTATTTTAGTTGTAAAATCAAAGTTTTTGTTATTTTCTATCCATCCTGTAAATGTATAGCCTATTTTACTTACAGTAGGAACTTCATTACTATTTATTGTATTATCATAGTCTACTTTTATTGTTTTTATTAGTTTATTACTATCATAGAACTCTACATTATATTTATTTATTTCATATACTGAGTATAATGTTAAATTTCTTGTTATAGGTAAATTTAAATTATATTCTTTTCCATTTTCTTTTTCTGACCAATATTTAAACTTATAGCCTTCCATTGATACCTTTGGTGCGATTACTACTGATCCTGCTTCTAGTTCTTGTTTATCTATTTCTTTTCCTTTGTCAATAAAAGTTACTGTATATTTATTAATATCATACACTGAATAAAGTGTTATATCTTTTGTTACTTTTGTATTTAAATCATAACTATCACCATTTTCTTCTAATGACCAATATTTAAATGTATAATAATTTTTTAATGGACTTGTTGGAACTTCTATATTTCCTCCATATTCAACTTGTTGTTCATCATATTTTTCTTTTTCATTCATAAATGTTACTGTATATTTATTGATATCATATACTGAATAAAGAGTTATATCTTTTGTTACTTTCGTATTTAAATCATATTCTTTTCCATTTGGTTCTTCTGACCAATATTTAAATGTATGTCCTTCTTTTGATACCTTTGGAGCAGTTAAACTTCCATTTTCTTTTACTTTTTCTGTTTTAACTATTTTTTCATTATCTACATATGTTACCGTATATTCTTTTATTTCTTCTGTTTGTCCATATAATACCAAATCTTTTGTTACTTCATTATTAAAGTTATATTTATTTGTATATTTCTTATCTGTATACCATCCTTTGAAGTCTTTATTATCTACTTTTGGTTCTTTTATCTTTTCTCCTTCTAGTACTGTATCTTCTTTATATGTTTTTCCATCTAAGATATATACTATATTTTCATATATTTCTCCTTTTGCGGTTACTTTGTTTATATATGTCTTTGCTTCACTTGTACTTTCTATATCAAGTGTTAAACCTTCTTCTCTTTTTTCTCCAGCATTTAATGTTATTCCTTCTAGGCTTCTATTATATAAAACTCCATTTTTTTCTTCCCATGATGTATTTTTTTCTTTATTAAATGTTAAGCCTTCTGGTACTTCATCTTTTACTACTGTTACTATACCTGATTTCTTTCCTATATTTTGAACAGTTATTTTATATTTTACTTCACCAGTCATATTTTTAACATTTCTTAATGCTTGTTGTACTTTATCTAAGTTTCCATATTTATATGTTGTTGTGTTCCCACCATTTACTATTGTCATTTCTGTTATTTGTTTTTTTAATTCTATTTTATATGGTGTTACTTCTTTTACTACTATATTTAATTTTGATAATCCTGATATATTTACTTTTTCTTCACTTACTTTTTCATATATATCCTCATCTATTTCTAAGTTGTATTCTCCTTCTTCTATATCACTAAATACATAATTACCATCTTCATCTGTATATGTTTTCTTTATTGTTTCTCCATCTTTTTTAAGAGCTAATTCTATATTTGATACATTCATTGATTGTTCATCTTGTACATTTCCTGTTAAACTGTTATTTTTTACTTCTACATTTTGTACATTTAAATTTGTATATTTTTCTTCACTTACTTCTTTTATTTTGATTTTAGGAGTTACTTTATATCCATTTGGTGCCCCCTCTAATTTTATAACAAGTTTTAATTCATTTTCTTTATTTACTTTTGCATTTTTTACTGTTATCTTTATATTTTTTCTATTTTCAGAAACAACACTTGTCACATCACCATTTGTTATATCTTTGAAACTTGCATATTTTTCATTATCATCTAAACTAGCTTCGATTATAACATTTCTTTCTTTTATATTTTCATCAGTTGATAATGAATATTTAATTACATAGTCTATTTCATCATAACCTTTACTTATAATTAAGTTATCTACTGTCGCTTCATTTATATTCGCGCTTAAAGAAGACGTAACATTATTTATTACAGCCTTAGACACTTTTACCTTTCCTTTATCAAAATCCATATTTCCTATTTTTAATATTCCTACAATTGTCCCTATAATTACTATCATCATTATTAAAGCAACATATTTTCTTGTTCTTAACTCTTTTAATTTCATATACAAACTCTCCTATTTTTACATCTACATTAAGTATACCAAATTATGACATTTTTTTCTATATTTTTCCTTATATTTATTAAAAAAATCAAGGTTTTTTTAACCTTGATTTTACTTTGCTAAATATAGTCCAAAATTAGTAGCATTTTTGTCTTCTTTCTTAGCAATTATATATACATTTTTTTCTTTATTTTGATAAATACTTTCAACAGTTGAATTTTTAATTTTTCTTATTTTCATTCCATCAAAATTAACTATTTTTATATATTTTTCTTTAGTATTATTTATGAATATTGCACCCTTATATGGTAATATATCGTTTGTATTATTATTTATTAATTCTTCATTTTTTTCTAAAGAATAATTCTTTACTTTAAAGTCATCACTATACATTTTTACTTTTTTGTTATCAATATATATTAACGAATCATCACTATTTTTTAAATTTTGTGACATTTTTACTTTTAATATTTCTTTTCCATTAGAATCTAAAAGTATAGTATTATTCTTTTCATCTTGATATTTATAATATTCTTTATTTTTTATCTTAATTATATTTGCGCCTGTATTATTTAAACTTTTCTTATTTTTTATAGAATACAATGTTACTGTTTCATTTTTAACAGGTCCAAATACCACCTTTTGTCCTAAAATAAGTATTTCATTTTCTGAAATTGATACTTCTTCATTTTTATTATTATAAAGAACATACTTTCCTTTGTATTTTTCATCTTCTGATTTATTAGAGTATTTTATCATTTTATATCCATTTTCATACTGAGTATAATTTTGAAGAACAACCTTTTCATTTTCGTTGTAAAACTCTGTTTTTTTATCCTTTATATTAATTACATATAATAAATTTTTGCCACATAATTTACTTGAGCAAGATACTTCTAAATAATTATTATCATTATCTGAATTTAATTTTGTAACTGAAGAATATATATTATCTTCTTTTGTATTATATGAATATATCTTATTAAATTTTTTATTTTTTAAATTATAGAAGCCAAATTTTTTACTTTTTTTATTGTCAACAAGAACTATATTTTGGCTAGATTCATATACACTTATTGAATATAAATAATATTCATCATCACTTATTTTTTTAGATATATTATTAATTTTTTCTACCTTTGAAAATGATTTATCTAATTTTGTTTGTTCACCTTTTGTATTTATTTTATAATCTACTTTTGTACCATTTTCTCTTTTTGAAACAATCAATTCATTATCAGTAGTAACTGTATAATTTTCAAAAGAATCACCAACCATTTTATAATTATTACAGTCATAATATTGGTATACTCCTGTTTTTACATTTTTTACAATTAAATATAATGTATTATTTTCACTATCAATAACTTCTTTATCAATTTTATATCCATCTAATATTTTATTTTTGATTTCATCATATATTATATATTTATTCTCTGTTACTATTTCAATTATTTTTTGATTATTATATAAATTATATTCTGAAATGTTTTCAAATAATTTTTCACCTTTATAATTTAAAAGTGTATATTTTTCACCTTTTTCTAGTATATACTTTTGATTTAAAGAAATTAATGCATTATTTGTTTTATAAAGTTCTTTAAAAGACTTATTAAAAATATAATATTCTTTATCTTCACTCACAATAAAATAATCATCTTTAATAGAAACAATTTGTTTTTTATCTTCGTTTCCACTTTTCACTACATATGATCCAACTTTTTTTACTTTATCATTATATAGTTCTACTGTCTTATCACCTTTTTTATTTTCTTTAGTTGCTTTTATTGATGAACAATTATCATCTATGCATGTTATATCACTATAAACAGGTTTAAGTATATTTCTAACCATTTTAATATTTTTAGAAGAAAAGTATTTTACTAAAAACACAATTGCAACAATTACAAAGATAGAAACAATAACATATATAATTTTATTTATAATATTTTTTTTCATTTTTATTTCCTCCATTAGTTTGCTAAATAAAGACCAAAATAATCTTTATTATCAATTGTATTTTTAGTAAATATTAACACATTTGTTTTATCTATTTGTTTAACACTAACAACTTCAGCATTATTTATCTTTTTTATTACTCTTCCAGTATTTGAAACAACTTTTATATAATCATTTGCGCTATTGTTTACAAATAATGTATTTCTATATAAAGGTATTAAATCGCCTTTTATGTCATTTATTTTTTCATTTTTTTCTAAATTATATTTATTTTTCTTTGAATTTTGAGCATTAATCATAACTATTTTATCATTATTTAAATAGTAAACTAAATCATCACTATATGATAACTTTATATCATCTTTTGTGCATTCTATTTTTTTACCTTTATTATTTAAGATGCATGTCTTATCATCTGTTTTATATTTATATAAAGTATAGTTAGAAATGTCTATTATACTTGCTTCTTCATTTTCTTTATTGTAAGTCTTATTTTTCTTAAAAGAATATAGTAAAACATCATCTTCTATTTTATCATTTGTGTATGATATTTCATCATCTACTACAATAATCTGTTTGCTTGAATCAATTACTTTTTTATTATTGTTATCATATAAAATATATTTCAAATTATTGTTATCATTATATTTTACATTTTTGTATCCATTTTCATATAAAGTATAGTTTAAAATAGATAAATTGTTATCCTTAATATCAAATACTTTTTTCATATTATTTAAGTCATATACTAAATTTTCATTAGTTTTACAATTATCTTTTTTACATGATATTTGGTAAATTCCATTTTTATTTACTTCTGTTATATTTGATTTTGAATTTTCTTTTGAATAATCATATAATTTTTTATATTTATTGTCTTTTATATTATATATACCAAAAGTATTGTCATCTTTTTTATTTACAAATACATTATTTTGATTTTCTTTATATACAGAATTATCATAAACGTAATATTTTGAACTATCTATAAGCATTTTTATATCATTTGCATATTTTTGTGTATTTTTTTCTGTATATTTCTTTTGGTTACCATTTTTATCTAAAATAAATTTGTTCAATACATTATTTTTTACTTTTGTAATTATTAAATTACCATTATCATCTTTTTCACTATAATTTTGAAAATTATCACCAATTATTTCTTTTTTATCTATATCAAAGTAATAAAATAAGTTATTTTTTACGTCTTTAATTACTAAATATAATGTATCGCCATCATTATTTTTAATTTCTTTTGATACAGTATAATCTTCAAGAATCTTTTCTCCCATATTATCTAATATAGCACTAGTATTATTTACATTTATTAATACTATTTTGTCATTATTAAATGTTTTAGCACTATCGATATTAGAATATTTTTCTTTACCATCTTTTGTTATAATTTCATAACCATCTTGTTTTTTCATTAATAGTAAATTATCTGTTAAATATTTTAATTCATTACTAGTACTATATTTTTTATTATTTTTTAAATCCGTTAAATAATATCCTGTTATATCATTATTACTTCTATTAACTTTTTTAAATATTAAATAGTTTTCTGATACTTCACTTATCTCATTTGATGTTTTTGAATTAATATTAAAGTTTTCTTTATAACTTGATATTTTTTTACCATTATAATTATAAATATATTTTTTTGATGTTTTACTTTCATCACCACTTGATGCGATTATATAATCACATTTTTCACTTATACATTTTACATCATAATATTTTTCATCAAATATCTTATTTACTTTTGTTATACCATCTATTTTTTTATTTGTTAAAATTAAATACACCATTAAAACAATTATTATTAACGCAATAACAAATAATATTTTTTGTTTTTTAGTCATTGATACTACTTCTTTTTCTTTACTATTTTTCCCCATTTTATTACTCCTATTATCATTCTATATATATTATAAAATACATAACTAATTAAGTCAATTAAGCAAAAGAAAAAAAGCTATATAAATAGCTTAATTTAATTCTGATAATATTGCTGGTAAAATTTGTTTTTTTCTCGAAACAAGTCCATCAACATAATATCCTTGTTTTATATCATCTAATTTATAAATACTTTCTAAAACACTCTTAGCATTTTCTGTAAATATTAAATATGATCCATTTTTAAGTATATCAGTAATAGCAATTACTATAAATTTATATCCTTCTTTATTATTTATTTCTTCTAATTTTTCTATATAAGTATCAAGTTCATCAAATATTCTATCAACATCTAATGTAAATACTTGACCTATAGCCATTTTTTCATCACCAATTGGGAATGATTTAAAATCGCTTTTAATTACTTCTTCTTTTGTTAATCCTTCTAAAGATGTTCCTGCTTTAAACATATCAAGTGCATATTTTTTATAATCAACACCTGCGATTAATGCTAAATCTTCAGCAACTTTTTTATCTATTTCAGTAGTTGTTGGACTTTGTAAGCATAATGTATCTGATAATAATCCAGAAAGCATTATTCCCGCAATTTCCTTTGGAATTTCTACATTATTTTCTTTATACATAAAGTAAACTATTG
>OGDF01002177.1_pt1 | contig 27228 bp, 24 predicted proteins | sample 1570141 | NCBI WGS metagenome assembly OGDF01 (sample SAMEA4370581, study PRJEB24528) | human gut metagenome | reverse complement strand
TGCAGCAAAATTTGCCGAAAAGACACGCATATACGCTTGTGAAGACAGGTTCTTATTTCCGAACAGCATCTGCCTCGATCTGGCTGCGAATCATTGCTTCAGGGTCATATCCGTCCACGGGCGAATCATATCTTCTCTCTAACCAATGTAGTCTGCCACTGGTTTTAAGCGTATAGACCTCATGCATAGAATCACTGATTTTTGCTAGTTGCGTTCGATTTATGATGATATAGTAATTGTACTTGTCCGCATTGACAAAGGCGGCAAACTCGCTGCTCTCTACAAAAGTCTCATCGTCTATGACGATGACAGAATCTGCAATGGGAAAATTGCCCTTGTCGTCCCAGTATTCTTTTAGGTTGCCGTACTGATTTTCATGGATTCTTCGATTTGCATGCTTTACAAACTTTGAAAACTCAGATTCGCTGATGCTGATGAAATCGAATCCGTTTGATACATTGATTTTCACAGACGGATTACCGAAGCTATTGATCAAAGAAACCATTTTCGTCTTACCGGTAGCACTGTCACCGGAAATGAAAGTGATCTTTTTTCGAATTTGGAACGCATACTCGAGCCTTTTGGATTGAATGCTGATATCAACACTCATGTCCGATCCGTCTCCTTTAAGGGCGCTCCAGGCTTCTCCATTCCCATAAACTTCGTTTACAAACGCATCCGCAAATTCTTTTTTGCTCTTGATTTCGCCATATCCGTGTACTACTGTTTTCACGGGCAATTGACCGGGAGTTGGGAATGGCAATATATGAGATGTGGTAATTGTGATATCTTTCCGCTTCGCAATTTCAAGCAGAAGTCCAATACAGTTATCGCCAAGCCTGTCCCCATTCACGATATCGTCCTCTTTCCAAAGGATGATCAATGCTTTGGAACCGCTTGATAAGCTTTCTGGTGATATTCCCAACAGGACATCGTTGTATAAGTTGATACCGGATACTACGGTTGTTTTATCTATGTCCTGAATGATTTTTCTTACGAATTCGTCATCAAACCACTCAGGCTCATAACTGGTATCAAAATACCCCCTGACATTTGAGATCCGATTGGGGAATCTTTGACATATCTCCTCATAATTGCTCTCAATAATGATATTAAGCATTCCGGTTTCCTCTTTGTATGCCTCTGCACTGCGATCCGATCTTACCGCCTTGTTGCCGAATCGTCAAATGTCCGGATGCGCAGATGGATGTTCAGCTTTTCGGCGAGCTGCTTGGCGGCTGCCATCTCCGCCGGCTCCAGTACGTCTACCACGCTCAGCATCACCTGCGGCACGTACTGCTTACATGCCACGGCGAACGCCTGCATTGCCGGAAAAGCCGCCTTGCCGAACTTGGGGCGTGTCACTTTCAGATAGCCCTCTTCTGTGCCGGCGTTGAGGCTGACAGAGATGATGTCCAATGCGCCCTGAAAGTCCGGTGCGGTGTTTCTGCCGTGAATCAGGTCGGACAGTCCGTTGGTGTTCAGACGGATGCACCGCACGCCGTGCTGTTTGAGATAGCGTGCCGTTTCCAGCAGCACATCCAGACGCTCGGTCGGCTCGCCAAAGCCGCAGAAAACCACTTCCCGATACTGGGAGAGATCACGCTGCTCCAGTGCGGCGAAAATCTCCTCCTGGGACGGCTCGTGCTCCAGCCACAGCGGGTCAGAGCCGTAGGCGCCGTCGCAGAGCGTGCGGATGCAGAACGTGCAGGCACAGGGACAGCGGTTGGTGATGTTGAGGTAGAGATTGCCGCCTACCTCGTATGTGATGGTCATTGCTTTTTTCATAAGAGTCCACTCCTATTTGTGATATTTGGTACCGCCTAAAATCTGATAGCCGCGGTAGATTTGTTCCAGCAGCATGACACGTGCCAGCTGGTGGGGAAAGGTCATGGCGGACATGGACAGGCGCAGCTGTGCCCGCTGTTTCACTGCCGGTGCAAGCCCGTAGGAGCTGCCGATGAAAAAGGTGACAGCACCGCTGTCGCCGCCGCCGGCTGCCTCTGCCAGCTTTCTCGCCAGCGCCGGACTGTCGATCTGTTTTCCCTCGATGCACATGGCAATGCAGTAGCCGCGGGCACGTTTCAACAGCTCCGCTCCCTCTTTCTCCAGCGCCGCAGCGATCTCTTTCTCCGAGGGATTCTGCGGGAGGGAGACCGGCTCCAGCTCCGTGATCTGCAGCCGGCAGAATCGTGAGAGCCGCTTCTCGTATTCTTCGCACGCCTGGCGCAGATAGTTCTCCTTGCACTTGCCCAGTGCCAGAATTTGTATGGTCTGCATTAGAAGATCACCGCCTGTTCCAGTCCCTCCGGAGAGGAGACCTGTAGTAAAAAGTCCCGATTGCGAGCCATGCCCTCTTCCCGCAGATGCGTCAGGACGGTGCGCTCTGCCAGCGGCATGGTGTTGTTGTTCTGGCTCAGATGCCCCAGCACCAGTCGAGTTGTGCCGCTGCGGATCAGCTGTTCTGCCAGACCGGCGCTGTCGAAGTTGGAGAGGTGTCCTTCCTCTCCGGCGATGCGCTCCTGTAAGTACAATGGATATGGACCATTCCGGAGCATTTCCGGATCATAGTTTGCCTCCAGCAGTACCAGATCCGTGCCGGAAACGGCGTCCCAGACCTCCTGCGTCACACAGCCCAGATCAGTGCACACGGCACAGCTCTGTCCGTCCGGCAGTGCAAAGCGATAGCCGCAGCTTCCGGCGGCATCGTGCATAGTGGAGAACGGGAGTACCTCCACGCCGGCAATGATGCCGGCTTTCTGCGGCGTGACTGCACGCAGCGGCACATCCGGCAGCGCCATAGCGCCGGACAGCTCCTGTAGGGTTTCCTCCGTGGCGTAGACCGGTACCGGATGGCTTTTCAGGAACACCCGCAGTCCGGCGATGTGGTCGCTATGGGCGTGAGTGATGCAGATGGCCTGTACCGCCTCTGCGGGAATATCGTGCGCTGCCAGCGAACGTGTCAGTCGCCGGCAGGATACGCCGGCATCCACCAGAATGCCGCCGGACGGCCCGCCCACAAAGGAGGCGTTTCCCTTGCTGGAGCTGAACAGGGAATAGAATTTGGACAAGATGAAACCTTCTCTCACAACAAAAGCCGTCAACAGGGCTGACGGCTTTTTCTTATTTTTCAGTTATGCGGTTCAAAGCGCTTCTTTCAGCTGCTTTTCCTGCACACTCGGCTCGGAAACCTTGACGATATCTGCTCCGATCTCCCGCAGCTTGGCATCCAGATTGGAGTAGCCGCGCTCGATGTGGTAGATGTCCTCGATCTCGGTAACACCGTGTGCTGCCAGTCCGGCAATGATCAGGGCTGCGCCTGCACGCAGGTCGCACGCCTTGACCGGTGCGCCGGTGAGTTTGCCGGTGCCCTCGACCACAGCGACCTTGCCGTCCACGGAGATGTCTGCACCCATGCGGCGCAGCTCATCCACATAGCGGAAGCGCTGTTCCCAGACACCCTCTGTGATGATGCTGGTGCCCTCTGCCAGTGTCAGAAGCGTTGTGATCTGCGGCTGCATATCCGTGGGGAATCCCGGATGGGGCATAGTCTTGACGTTGGTGCGCACCAGCGGACCGTCTACCCAGACACGGATGCTGTCATCGAACTCCTCGATGTTCACGCCGATCTTCCGCATTTTACTGGTGATCGGTTCCAAATGCTTGGGGATAACATTGGTGACCAGCACGTCGCCACGGGTTGCAGCGGCGGCGATCATAAAGGTGCCGGCCTCGATCTGGTCGGGGATGACGGAGTAAACAGCGCCGTGAAGCTGCTGCACGCCGCGAATCTTGATGACATCAGTGCCGGCGCCCATGATGTCAGCGCCCATGGAGTTCAGGAAGTTTGCCAGATCTACAATGTGCGGTTCCTTGGCGGCGTTTTCGATCACCGTCAGCCCTCTGGCACGAACCGCAGCCAGCATGGCGTTCATGGTTGCGCCAACGGATACCACATCTAAGTAAATCTGACCGCCGGTCAGTGCGTCTGCCACCAGATCCACCATGCCGTGGTCGATGCTGCACTTGGCGCCCAGTGCGGAAAAAGCCTTCAGATGCTGGTCAATGGGGCGGTCGCCAAGCGGACATCCGCCCGGCATGGAAACACGTGCCTTGCCGTACCGTCCCAGCAGTGCGCCGAGGAAGTAGTACGAAGCACGCATTCTACGTGCGCTCTCATAGGGTACGCAGTAGTTTGTCAGTCCCGCCGCAGAGATGCGGACGGTGGTCTTGTTCAGATATTCAACCTGTGCGCCCATCTCCTGCATGATGCGCAGGCTGATGGAAACATCGCTGATATCCGGTACGTTCTCCAGAATACAGGGCTCATCGCAGAGCAGAACAGCCGGAATCAGGGCAACCGCTGCATTCTTTGCTCCGCTGACTTCTATTTCTCCAGACAGGCGATGCCCGCCGTGAATGACAAATTTATCCAATTTCGTCTCTCCTTTGTCTGCACATCGGCGAATGTGCGGGGGAATCGGTTGCGGGGCAGTCCATTCTCTGCCGCCGTCATTCCCTTTATGAATCTGCCTCGTCCGACTGTGCCGCCTCAGAATCCGAGGCATACCAGTGGATCGGACTGCCGTCATACGGTTCCACTGTCACGGTGGACATCCGTACCGCAGTATAAGGTTTATTGCTGGCATCAGTTTCTGTATCATTGGCAATTTGAATGGCAATGTCCAGACCCTCGATGACCTGACCGAACACCGTGTAGCTGCCGTCCAGCCAAGGCGTTCCGCCGATGGTGGTGTACAGTTCCCGCTGTTCCTTGGTGTAGGGGCCGTAGCCGTTCTTCTCGTAGGAGTCCAGCGTTTCCTCGTCAACAGGACCGCCGGTCACGATGTAGAATTGGCTGCCGTCTGCCGTGTAGCTGCCGCTGTTGGCATATGCCACAGCGCCGCGCACATGGCACAGCGCATCAGAGACGCCGCCGTCGAACTTCCCGCCCCAGATGGATTCGCCACCGGTGCCGTTGCCCTTGGGGTCGCCGCCCTGGATCATGAAATTCGGGATGACACGGTGAAATGTCAGTTCGTTGTAGTAGCCGGATTCTGCCAGACCGGTGAAGTTTTCACACGCCTTTGGCATCAGATCCGAGAACAGCTTGATTTTGATCTCGCCGTAGTTCTCCACCTGGATACATACGATATCCTCGCCGGACTCCGGCGCTGTAAAATTTTTCACGCTTGTCTCCTGCCTGCCGCAGCCGGAGAAAATTCCGGTCAGCATTGCAGCGCAGAGCACGCCAGCGATCTGTCTTTTCATCCTGTCACCTCAATGCAGGGACATCCCGGCGGATGTCCGGTTGATCCTAAGCATATTTTGTATGCTATCTTATTTATTATACACGATTTCCGCTGGTTTGTAAAGTGAAAAACAGGCATTTTTCGCCCTGTTTGGCAGATTTGTCTGGAAATGGCGTAAATTCTGATTTTTGGTTTGTATTGTTTTTACAACAAACAGTGTTCAATTTGCGGCCGTATCAGCAAAGTCCGAATAAGAACCGATCTGAATGGAGAGAATCTGAATGGAGTCCGCCGGCGGTGTGTTGCCGCCCTCGCTTTCGGCAGCCTTGGTTTTGGCGTGGACAATGGTATCAATGGTGTCAAAGCTTTCGTCGCCGAATGCCTGTGCAAAGATGGTCATCTGCTGGGAGTAGTTGGGAATGCCGCCCTTTTCCAGAAAAGCGTCGCTGATCTCCTTGGCATTCTGGGAGAGGGACTGCATCTCCTGCTTGGTGGAGTCATCGAACACGATGGAATTGCAGACCACAAAGCGTGTGCCGCAGTAGTTTTTGACATTGCCGGTGAGACGGTCCCAGAACGTGCCGTCCTGCGAAGTTCCCGGCGCACAGAATGCGCCACGGAGCGGCCAGAGGTTTGCGCTGGTCTCCCGCTCCACTTTTTCGTAAGTGTCGTCAGTTCCGGCGGTCAGTGTGCCGTCCTCGTTGGGCGTTCCCGCCTCAAAGTAAACCCCGTCCTCCACCTGAAAGATGTAGGTATTGTCATAGTAGCCGGACTCTGCCAGCTTGGTGAACTGCGCCACATAGTCGGGCGCTTCGTCCGGATACAGCTCTGCTACAATGTCGCCCGCTGTGGTGTGAACGCACATGGCCGGGGCATCCGGCTCCGGTTCGTCCAGCTGTACCAGCTGCATGTTGTCCGTGTCCACGTAGACCTGAAACTTCTGCCCGAAATAGGAGGAGCAGGAGAAAACGCCGAAGCAGAGGAGGAATAGAATCAGAATCACCAGAAATGCCCGTGTGATCCCCTTTTTGTGATCGGCAAGATGAAACCCCGTTCTCTTGATATGATTGTTGCGTGCCATAGGTTTCCTTTCTGTCAGTCGGCGTTTTTGGTGATCTCCGTGCCCTGTCTGGTCTCCCGAACGGTATAGCCCAGTGCAGCGATGGCATCCCGCAGGCGGTCAGCCTCGGCGAAGTCCTTTGCCTTTCTGGCAGCCTTGCGCTGTTCCGCCAGCTTCAGCACCTCTTCCGGAACGGCATCGGTCTTTTTCCGGTTGTACAGCAGCCCCATGACACCGGTCAGCTCGTCAAACAGCGCTGTGCCGGCCTCCAGCTGCTCTTTCGGCGTGGCAGCGTCTGCGCTCATGCGGTTCAGATCACGCACCAGCTCAAAGATGGCGGTCATGCCGTCTGCGGTGTTGAGGTCGTCGTCCATGGCAGTGATGAACTGCATCTTTCGCTTGGCAAAGAGTTCCTCTGCCTCCGGAGAAACTGCGCCGGCTTCTGCCGTAGCAATGGCACGATCCAGCGTGTCACGGCAGGCGTACAGCCGTTCCAGCGATGCCTTGCAGGCGTCCAGCAGCTCCTTGCAGTAATTGATAGGGCTGCGGTAGTGTGCCTGTACCATCATATAGCGGATGACTTCGTAGCCGTATTTCTCAGCCACTTCCCGTACCGTGAAAAAGTTGCCCAGGGATTTGGACATCTTCTTGTTGTCGATGTTGATGTAGCCGTTGTGCATCCAGTAGTGGGCGAAGGGCTTGCCGTTGGCAGCTTCGCTCTGTGCGATCTCGTTTTCGTGGTGGGGGAAGATCAGATCCTGACCGCCGCAGTGGAGGTCAAAGGTCTCGCCCAGATAGTGGCAGGACATGGCGGAGCATTCGATGTGCCAGCCCGGTCTGCCCTTGCCCCAGGGAGAATCCCAGTAGGGTTCGCCCGGCTTGGCAGCCTTCCACACGGCGAAGTCCAGCGGCTCTTCCTTGCCGTCATTGATGTCGATGCGTGCGCCTGCCTGCAATTCCTCGATGGGCTGGCCGGACAGCTTGCCGTACTCCGGGAAAGAGGAGGTGCGGAAATATACGTCGCCGTTGGCAGCGGCATAGGCGTGGCCGGAATCCACCAGCTTTTTCACAATGTCGATGATGAGATCCATGCACTTGGTGACTGTGGGGTGGACGTCGGCATCCATGACGTTCAGTCCGTGGGCATCGGTCTTGTATTCGGCGATGTAGCGTGTTGCGATTTCCGCAGCCGTCACGCCCTCTTCGTTTGCTTTCTTGATGATCTTGTCGTCCACGTCGGTGAAGTTCTGGACATAGGTCACCTCATAGCCACGGTATTTCAGATACCGGCGCAGCACGTCAAATGCACAGATGGGGCGTGCATTTCCGATGTGGATGTAGTTGTACACGGTGGGGCCGCAGGCATAGATGCGCATGTGGTTTGCCTCGATGGGAACTAGTTCCTCTTTTTTGCGGGACAATGTGTTATAGATCTGCATGGTAAAAACTCCTTTGAATGGATGATAATGTATCTGCGGCAGGAAAGCCGCCGCAGGGGGGATTACTTCTTTTGCGACGCTTTTAAAAACGCCTGAAACGCTGCCATATCCGGAAAGATCTGTTCCGCCAGCTGTTCCATTTCCGGTGTGGGCGGCAAAAGATCCGGAATCATAATGGGGTGCATGCCGGCACGGGAGGCAGCACGAATGCCGTTGTAGGAGTCCTCCACGGCGTAGGCACACGCCGGCGGCACATCCATGGCAGCGCACGCCGTCTGATAAATTTCCGGATGGGGCTTGCTCTGCTGCACCATATCGCCGCCGATGATCTTGCAGAAAAAGTCCTGCAAGCCAAAGAGCGTGATCTGCTGCCGGACGGCGGCACGCCGTGTGGAAGAGGCGATGGCTGCGGGGATGTGCTGTTCTCTCAGAAACTGCAGCATCTCCCGCACCCCTGGCTTCAGTTCCAGTTTTCCCGTCTCGACCTGTTGCCAGTACCGTGCGGACATCTCCTGTTTGTAGGTGTCATAGGGGAAATCCGCCCCGTATTTCTCCAGAAACTTCTGCCGGGCGGATGCGGCGTTGCTGCCCAGACAACTGCGGCAGGCGGTTTGGATGTCCGGAATATGGTGTGCCTGCGCCGTCTGTTCCCAGCATTGCAGCACCAGCTTTTCCGAATCAAACAGCACACCGTCCATATCGAATACCACACACTGCATTGCTGTATCCTCCGATCAGTCTTTCGATTCCTGTTTTTCCGGTTTCTCCTGGCATTCCAGTTTGGACATCTCCGTCCGCAGGCAAGTCACTGCGGATTTCAGCATGGTGATGTCCTCCATGGTTAGATCCGGATAGTGCACCTGATCCAGATCCTGTTCAACTTTCTGACCGGCACGCCGTGCGATTCTTGCCGGAACGCCGACAGCGGTGCAGTTTTCCGGAATGTCGGAGAGCACCACGGCGTTGGCGGCAACCTTGACGTTGCTGCCGATGTTGATGGGGCCGAGCACCTTGGCACCTGCACCAACCATGACGTTGTCACCCAGTGTGGGGTGGCGCTTGCCCTTGTCTTTGCCGGTGCCGCCCAGCGTCACGCCCTGATACAGCAGGCAGTTGTCGCCGATGATGGTGGTTTCGCCGATGACCACGCCCATGCCGTGGTCGATGAACAGACCCTTTCCGATCTGTGCGCCGGGGTGGATCTCGATGCCTGTCTTGTGTCTGGCACGCTGGGAGATGATGCGTGCGATGGTGAACCATTTGTGCTGGTAGAACCAGTGGGCACGGCGGTAGCTGCGCACCGCTTTCAGACCGGAGTACGTCAGCAGAATCTCCAGACTGCTCCGTGCTGCCGGATCCTTTTCCTTTACGATTGCAATATCTTCCCGAAGCTGTCGAAACATTTGCATCACCAATCTTTCTATTGTTGAAACTCTCAGGTGTCATCTGACTCTGAGGCGATAAAAAAAGCCTCTGTGTGTAAGGGTATTGACGATACACACAGAGGCGGAAGATCCGCGGTCCCACTCTGATTTTTCACTCTTGCAGCGCACCGGACGAGGGCACGCCAAAACAGCAGCCCGGAGGCTGTGTTTCATGAAACACCGTAACGAGGTGCGGACGAATCGGGATACTGCGAAAAAATTTCGGTTCCCCGCGATCAACGGATGCCCTGCCGTATGGCAGCGCAAGGACAGAGGCACTTCGCTGGGGATGCCGGCATCGTTTCACCAACCCGATGCTCTCTGAACGGCAGTCCGCAGGTACTCTCTCTGCTGCGTTTTTCAGAATGATTCAATTTTCTCCGGTAAGCCGGATACTACTATTATACGCAATTTTTTGCAATTTGTCAATTCCCGCCCGCATTTTTTTACGAGTGCGCCAAAAACAGCGCCCACGGGAGTCCGCATGCGCTGTTTTGCTCGATTTTATGTGCCGGAATTTATGTCTCTGCCGTGCCATTCTGTATGCCGGTGTACAGCAGGTAGTAGCGTCCCTTTTCCGCCATGAGCTTTTCGTGGTTGCCACGCTCAATGATGCGCCCCTGATCCATGACCATGATGACATCAGAGTTCTGGATGGTGGAGAGGCGGTGGGCGATGACGAAAACGGTTCTGCCATGCATCAGGGCATCCATGCCCGCCTGCACGATGCGCTCGGTGCGGGTGTCAATGGAGGAGGTCGCCTCGTCCAGGATCATGACCGGCGGATCGGCAACGGCGGCTCTGGCAATGGAGAGCAGCTGACGCTGTCCCTGAGAGAGTCCGGAGCCGTCGCCGGAGAGCACCGTCTGGTAGCCGTCCGGCAGCAGCATGATGAAGTTATGGGCGTTGGCACGCTTTGCCGCAGCGATGCACTCCTCATCGGTGGCGTCCAGTCTGCCGTAGCGGATGTTGTCCATGACCGTGCCGGTGAACAGGTTGACATCCTGTAGAACGATACCCAGAGAACGGCGCAGGTCGGACTTTTTGATCTTGTTGATGTTGATGCCGTCGTAGCGGATCTTACCGTCCGCCAGATCGTAGAACCGGTTGATGAGGTTGGTGATGGTGGTCTTTCCGGCACCGGTTGCGCCGACCAGCGCCACCTTTTCGCCCGGCTTTGCGTAAAGGCTGACATCGTGCAGCACGATCTTCTCCGGCACATAGCCGAAGTCCACGTCATAGAACCGCACATCGCCCTCCATCTTGGTATAGGTGACCGTGCCGTCGCTGTGGGGGTGCTTCCACGCCCAGAGGTCGGTACGCCGGGGAACTTCCACCAGCTGACCGTCCTTTTCCTCGGCGTTGACCAGTGTCACATAACCCTCGTCTGTCTCCGGCGTTTCGTCCAGCAGCTGGAAGATTCGCTCGGCGCCGGCGAGTGCCATAACAATGGCGCTTGCCTGCTGGGAGATCTGGCTCACCGGCATGGTGAAGCTGCGGCTCAGCTGGAGGAACGAGGCGATTGCGCCAAGGGTCAGGCTGCTGAAGCCGGAGAATGCCATCCAGCCGCCCAGCATGGCGATGAGAACGTACTGGACATAGCCTAGATTGTTCATAATGGGCATGAGGATGTTGGCGAAGCTGTTTGCCCAGGTGGCGTTGTGGAACAGCTCTTCGTTGTGCTTGTCGAAGTCCTCCTTGGTCGGCTCTTCGTGGCAGAATACCTTGACGACCTTTTGGCCGTGGATCATCTCCTCGATATAGCCGTTGAGTGCGCCGATGGACTGCTGCTGACGAATGAAGAAGTGGCCGCTCTTTCCGCCGACGAATTTGGTGATGAGCATCATCACGGCAACGGTTGCCAGCACAAACAGCGTCAGCCAGAAGCTGGTGTACAGCATGGCGCAGAACACTGCGACCACCGTGACAATGGAGGAGAAGATCTGAGGGATACTCTGCGCCAGCATCTGCCGCAGGGTGTCGGTGTCGTTGGTGTAAAGACTCATGATGTCGCCACTGGCGTGGGTGTCGAAATAGCGGATGGGCAGCGTCTGCATGTGGGCGAACATCTCGTCCCGAATGGTTTTGAGGATGCCTTGCGCCACAACGACCATCAGGCGGTTATATAATAGTGTTCCCGCAATGCCGGCGGCATAGAAAATGCCCATCTTGACCAGTGCGGCTGCCAGACCGGAGAAGTCCCGGCTGCCGTTGAGGAGCATGGGGGTGATGTAGTCGTCGATGAGGGTTTGCAGGAACATGGAGCCGGCAACACCGGCAGCGGCGCTGATGATGATACAGAGAAAGACCAGCACCAGCTGGAGCCGGTAGCGGCTCAGATAGGAGAGCAGGCGGCGGAAGGTTTTTCCGGCGTTTTTGGATGTGCCATGGGGCGGTCTTGCAGGTTTCCGGCTCATTGCGGAACACTTCCTTTCTGTTGCGAGGTGTAGATTTCCTGATAGATGGCGTCGGTTCGGAGCAGCTCCTCGTGGGTGCCCATGCCGTGGATTTTTCCCTCGTCCAGTACCAGAATCAGATCGGCATCCATCAGAGAAGTGACACGCTGGGCGATGATGAACTTGGTGGTGTCCGGAATCTCGTCCCGCAGTGCCTGACGAATGCAGGCGTCGGTGTGGGTGTCCACGGCGCTGGTGGAGTCGTCCAGAATCAGGATCTTCGGCTTTTTCAACAGGGCGCGTGCGATGCAGAGGCGCTGCTTCTGTCCGCCGGAGACGTTGGAACCGCCCTGTTCGATGTAGGTGTCATAGCCGTCGGGGAATGTCCGGATAAATTCATCCGCATGCGCCAGACGGCAGACACGTGCCATCTCCTCGTCTGTGGCGTCGGGGTTGCCCCAGCGGAGGTTCTCCTTGATGGTGCCGGAGAACAGGACGTTTTTCTGGAGCACCATGGCGACCTCTTCCCGCAGCGCCTCCACGTCGTACTCCCGCACGTCAATGCCGCCGACCCGCACGATGCCCTCTGTGGCATCGTAGAGGCGGGGGATCAGCTGTACCAGCGAACTCTTGGCACTGCCGGTGCCGCCGAGGATGCCCACGGTCATGCCGGCGGGAATGTGCAGGTCAATGTCCGTCAGGCAGCACTTATCCTTGCGCTTGCTGTAGCTGAAGCTGACGTGGTCGAAGTCCACGCTGCCGCTGGGGACGGTGGTCTTGGCGTTTGCCGGACTGGTGATGTCGCTCTCTTCATCCAGGATCTCCACGATTCGTTCCGCAGAGGCACGGGACAGGGTGATCATCACGAATACCATGGACAGCATCATCAGGCTGCCCAGAATCTGTGTGGCGTAGGTCATCAGACTCATCAGCTCGCCGGTGGTCAGCGTGCTGCTGACAATCATCCGTGCGCCGAACCAGCACACGAGAATCATGCAGGCGTACATGCAGAACTGCATCAGCGGCATGTTGAACGCCAGCCGTTTTTCTGCCTTGGAGAAGTCCTGATAGATGTTCTCCGAGATCTTGGAGAACTTCTCCTTCTCGTACTCTTCCCGCACGAAAGACTTTACCACACGGATGCCGTGGAGGTTCTCCTGCGTCACGTTGTTGAGCTTATCGTAGGTCTTGAACACTCGCTCAAAGATGGGGTGTACCCGTGTCATAATGAAGTACAGCCCAATGCCCAGCACCGGAATCGCTGCCAGATAGATCAGCGAGAGCCGCACGCTCATGCGGAACGCCATGACCATGGCGAAAATCAGCATGGAGGGGGCACGCAGGGCAATGCGCACCAGCATCTGATAGGCGTTCTGGACATTGGTAACGTCCGTGGTCAGACGGGTGACAATGCTGGCGGCGGAGAACTTGTCGATGTTGGAGAAAGAATAGGTCTGCACCCGATAGAACATGTCGTGCCGCAGATTCTTGGCGAAGCCGGCGGAGGCGTGGGCAGCGAAGTGTCCGGCGAGTGCGCCGAACAGCAGGGATGCGACACAGCAAACCAGCAGAATGCCGCCGATGTGCAGGATCGCATCCATACCGCCGTCTCCGTCAATGCCATCGTCGATGAGCTTTGCCATCAGGATGGGGATGACCACTTCCATGACGACCTCCAGCACCACGAACAGCGGCGACAGAAGCGATGAGAGCTTATATTCCCGGATAGATTGCATGAGTTTTCGAATCATTGCGATGATCCCTCCTCTTTTTTGGTGTGTTCCAGATTGTTGTACATTTTCCGGACAATGGTGAGGCACTGCGCCTGTTCCTCCGGTGTCAGACCGGCGCACAGCCGTTTTTCAAATTCCGCAATGTCCGCTTCGATCTGCTGGTGCAGATCCAGCGCCTTTTGCGTGAGAATGATTCGCTTCAGGCGTGCGTCCTGCGGCACACTCTCCCGTGTCACCAGCCCGTTTTTTTCCATGAGCTGCAGCGTTGCGGTTACAGCGGAACGGCTGATGGAGAATTTTTTCTCCAGATCCCGCTGAAAGACATCCCGCTCCCGATTCTCGTAGAGATAGCGGATCAGATAGCCGTGCATGCCGGTCATGCGGTCGGCGTGCTGGTGTGCGGCAGAGTGCTGCAATTCCCGATGCATCAGCTTGGAAAGCCGGTGAATCTCAAATCCCAGATGATACATAGTATCCCTCCTCAAAGTTTTTATGAATTGTTCATACTTGGATTGTTCTGTATTGAACTGTTCTGTTTTGAACAATTATACCATATTCCCCGAAAATGTCAAGGGGACGGATGCGCTGAAATATCGGCATATGAAACACGGAATTTTTGGGCGTTGTGCGCATTCTGCAAAGGTAAGGGAGCACACTGGCAAAATCCACGCGGAAATCAATTTTCAAAAATATGCTGATTTAGATTGTGCAAAATTATGAAGTTTGACAAGTGATGGCTCCCCTGAAAGGGGAGCTGGCAGTGCGTAGCACTGACTGAGGGGTTCCCACTTATACTGAACACATTATAAAAAGACTTTACGAAAAAACCTCTCCACCGCCTAACGGCGGTCCCCCTCCCCTTTCAGGGGAGGCTATCATGAAAATTGATTTCCGTGCAAAATCCACAAAATTTCTTGACTTTCACGCTGCGGTATGATACAATGAAAATAATTGGGAAAATTCCCAAGATCGGAAAAAATGGTTTTTGAGAAAGGAAGGATTGTAAGACCATGAAAAAATGGATTGCAGCAATTTCTGCAGTGGTTTTGGCGTTCACCGGAAGCGCAGCGGCGGTTCCGGCGGTTACAGCTGCCGCAGAGGAATCAGCAACCTCTACCTATAATTATGGTGAGGCTCTGCAAAAGTCGATGTTTTTTTACGAGGTGCAGCAGAGCGGCGTGAAGCCGGACTGGAACGAGGTTTCGTGGCGTGCGGACTGCATGACCAACGACTATGTGCCCGGCGGCTGGTTTGATGCCGGCGACCACCTGAAATTCACCCTGACCAACGCCTATTCGGCAGCATTGCTGGGATGGGGTCTGCTGGAGTACGGCGACGGCGTGGAAAAGGCAGGCCAGCGCACCATGTACGAGAATAACCTCCAGTTTGCACTGGACTATCTGGTGGGCTGCGACCGTGGCAGCGACATCGTCTACATGATCGGCGACGGCTCGTTCGACCACGTATGGTGGGGCTCTGCCGAGGTCTATATGGCAAAGTACGAGCTGATGAAGGGCGAGACGGAACGGCCGTATTACACCTGTGAGGACAGTGCCATTCAGGCAGACATGGCAGCTGCACTCTGCACCGGCTATCTGAACTTCAAGGACTCCAAGCCGGAAAAGGCTGCGGAATATCTGGAGCACGCCATCGACCTGTTCGACCGTGCCGACAAGCTTCGCTCCATCGGGGACGATGCCGCAGAGCAGCCGTATTACAAGATCACCACATTCTATGACGACCTGTTCTATGCGGCCAACTGGCTGTACATGGCAACCGGCGAGCAGAAGTATCTGGATCTCTGCAAGAACGACTATATCTCCAACCTCGGCAAGGAGGAGCAGTCCTCGGAACTGAAGTACACATGGGGCATGTGCTGGGACGATGTGATGCAGGGCGGTGTGCTGCTGTACGCCATCAACACCGGCGATTCCCAGTGGAAAGACCAGTTCACCAAGCATCTGGAATACTGGACGACCGGTTACGGCGGAAAGCAGATCACGTATACACCGGACGGTTTGCCGTGGCTGTTCCAGTGGGGTTCGCTTCGCCATGCGACAACCACCGCATTCCTCGCTTATGTGGCAGTGGATGAATTGTATCAGGACGACCTTGCCAAGACGACCAAGTACACACAGTTTGCCAACAGAGTCATGAACTACTGCTTCGGCGACAACTCCGACCACTTCAGCTATGTGATTGGTATGGGCGATGATTATCCGCAGGCATGGCATCACAGAACTTCCAGCGGCGCATGGAACGACAAGTGGAGCAACATCGGACAGACCGAGGGCGAGGATGCCAAGCCTCATGCACACATCCTGTACGGCGCACTGGTGGGCGGCCCCGACCAGAACGACGGCTATTCCGACAAGATCGGCGACTATCAGTATACCGAGGTTGCCATCGACTATAACGCAGGCTACACCGCAGCACTGTGCGCAATGGTAGAGAAGTACGGCGGAACTTCCGACCCCGACTTCCCGCCGACGGAAACCCCCAAGTGGGATGAGTTCTTTATGAAGGCATCCATCAACCAGTCGGCTTCCAGCTATACGGAAATCAAGGCATTCGCCATGAACCACACCGCATGGCCGGCAAGAACCATCAAGAACCTGTCCTATAACTACTACTTCGACATCAGCGAACTGGTAGACGCAGGCTATTCCATTGATGACGTTTCCGTCAAGATCGGCTATGACCAGCACAGCAGCGACAAGGGCAAGATCTCCATCTCCGATCCGATCCAGTACAGCGGCAACATCTACTATGTGAAGCTGTCCTTCGCAGACGGCAGCGTGGTTATGCCTACCGGTCAGTCAGAGCACCGCAGCGAGTGCCAGTTCCGTATCTCCATCCCGGACAACATTCAGGGTGTCTGGGATCCCACAAACGACTATTCCTATGCCGGTCTGACACAGGGCGGCGAGGATGCCATGGCGGTAACCGACCACATCACCATGTATGACGGCGATACCCTGATCTGGGGTGTTGAGCCGGACGGCACCAAGCCGGATCCCATTGTCACCACCACAACCACTACGACAGAACAGACAACCACCACAACGACAACAAAAGCTACAATGACGACCACTTCGAACCAAATTATCTATGAATCCGCGGGTGCGCTTCTGCTGGATGACGAGCCGGAGAAGCTGACCTATCGTGTTGGGGAAGATCTGGATCTCACCGGACTGCGAATTTCCCTGAAGTACTATTACGGAAAAGACAGCTGCGATGTGATCTATGACAAGGTATCGCCTGCCGATTATCCGGATAAATTCACCATAGACACTTCGGAATTTGACAGCTCCAAGCCGGGCACATATACCATTCGTGTGAAAGCAAGCTCGGATCTGATCTTGAAGTACCGGCTGTCCTTTGCCGAGGTTTCTTTCAAGGTGACCGTGGCAGATGGCGAAACTACCACAACTTCCACGACGGCTGCCACTACCACGACGACAGAAACCACCACCGTTTCCGTCAATCCGGATGTGTTCTACGGCGATGTGAATCTGGACGGCGATGTGGATCTGGCGGATGCAGTTCTGCTGAATAAGGCGGTTGCCGGTTCTGTAACATTGAACCAGCAGGCAGGGATGAATGCGGACTGCAACGGCGACGGCAAGCGTACCGTGGACGACAGCATGGTTCTGCTGCGATTCCTGGTACATCTGGTAGACTCTCTGCCCTCTGCATAAGCAGATCACAGGACTCGTGCAAGTGTTCCTATGAATACAGCAATTGGGGGCGATGATATGGAAATTGCAGCTGCGTCAAAAGAGCTGTCAAGAGGTGTGTTTTGGATTTTAGACGATACGATCTTAGCATTTCCATTTAGGAATGACGGAATCGGTGTGGCGAAATCCGGTAACACTTATAATCATAAAAAGCTCTGGTATGACGTAAAACCACGGGGCTGCAGCAAGCCATATAATTACTACCCAAGAGGACGTGTTGATATTTCAAACAAAGGGAAAGCAATCATCTATATGAATCCTGAGATTTCGGATGATTGGATTTCATCCATTTGTCAGGAGTTTGGAATTCGTGAAACACCGGTAATTCGGTACGATTACAGCCAGCATTACAAATGCTACCTGGATGATGGATGGATTCCAGACTGACAGGCAGCCAAAAACCAATCGCAAAGAAAGCGGAGCGTCCCGAATCCATCGGGCAGCTCCGCTTTTGCTGCTTTGTATCTCTTTTTCCGCACGCTCACACGATACCACCTCACAAATCAAAAGACAGCAAAAGACCTCCGCCCGTTTCTCGTGGGCAGAGGTCTTTTTGGTAGAAATGTGTTCAAAGAGAACTCACGGAGTTGGTTTAGTTTGCAGCAGGCAGGTCATTTACCAGATGTACCAGGAACTTCAGCAGTACCATGCTGTCATCTGCGCTGCGCTTGCCGTCGTTGTTGCAGTCAGCGTTCAGTGCTGCCTGCTGGTTCAGTGTTACAGAGCCAGCCACAGCTTTGTTCAGCAGAACTGCATCCGCCAGATCCACATCGCCGTCCAGGTTGACATCGCCGTAGAAGACACTCGGATTGATGGAAACAGTCGTGCCTACGGTCGTGGTTGTGGCAGCAGTTCCCTGTCCGGAAGAGGTGGTCGCCTCGACAGAGGTTTCTGTCTGAGGAAGTGTAGTCGGTGCCGGTGTGGTGGTTGTATTCTTTGCGGTCGTGGTTGCCTTGCCGGTAGCAGTCGTTGTTGTGGAAGCCTTGGTTGTTGTGGTTGCCGTCGTATTCTTGGTGGCTTCTGTGGTGACCGGCTTCGGGCCTTCCGAACCGGTGACCTTGCCGACAACGATGCCGCATCCAACGGTGGACATATAGACAGTGCCAAAGGTGTTCATGTCGCCAACCAGATAGTTACCGTTACCGGTGCCGCCGTACAGGTGGTTCTGGTTGATGAGGATCCAGCTCTTACCGCAGTCGGTGGAGCGGTAGACGCCCTCCGGATCGGAGTCTGCCGGCTTGCCGTACATATACAGGGTGTAGGGGTCGCCGTCCTTTTGCGCTGCGCCATAGCCCATGGTCTTGCAGTAGCTGACGTTGTCCATCTTGGTAATGGTCTTGCCGTAGTCGGTTACCAGATATGCGCCGTAGTAGCCGGCTGCAATGGCGAATGTACCCTCGTCCAGATAAGCAATGCGGTATGCGCCGTCGCACTGGTCGTACTGGCAAACGGTCTGGTTGTTTTTAAAGGTCTTGCCGTAGTCATCGCTGACCATCAGGATGTAGCGGGCATCGGTGATATCAGCCTTCGGCTTGCTGTAGAAATAAGAGGAGTTGTAGTAATAGCCGTATGCATAGACATACTGCGGATTTTTTTCATCCACGCACATCCAGATGGTGCTGGACAAGCTGTCGCTGGTGGAAGCGGTGCTCCAGGTCTTGCCGAAGTCATCGGTATAAGCGATCTTACCGCTGCTGCTGACCAGAATGCGGTAGGTGCCGTCCTCCAGCTGGTTGATGGCTGCCTTTGCGCCGGAGCACGGAATGTTCGGCAGCTCCTGCCACGTGGTGCCGTCTGTGGTGTAGTAGCCCAGTGCGCTGCCCTCAGACAGACGTACCATCACGTCCGGATTTGCCGGGCAGTATGCAATACCGGCAGTAGAAGCAGTGGTGCTGGTCAGCTTGTTCATGCTGGGAGTCAGCTGGGTTGCAGTGCCGTCTGCGTTGTGATAGAAACCGTCATAGTCGCCGATGACGGAAACCGGATCCTTGCCCGGTCTGCTGATGAAGTCCAGAGATACGACTTCCTCGATGCCGTCCGGTGCAAAGTAGATGTCGGGGCACTCTGCCCATGTGTTTTCACAGGTGAAAACGCCGTTACCGGAAACCACCCAGAACTGGTCGCTGTTTCTCGGATCCAGTGCGATGCAGCCGGACCAGTGGATTGCCTTGTCCCGAATCCAGCTGTGGCCGCCGTCCTGCAGGTAGTTTGCCAGCAGCGGGCCGTCCCAATATGCGGTGTTGCCCGGTGTGATCTCTGTCCAGGTCTCGCCGCCGTCCTCAGACTTGAAGAACCGGTCGCCCCATGCAATGGCGTTGCGCTCCCATGCATCTGCGGTCCAGGCCTGGGAGTACCACTGTGCGCAGGTGGTTGCCACCAGCTTGTTGGCATCCTTCGGGTCACTTGCTACTGCGCCATAGCCCACATTCAGCTTTTTGGTGTTGGTGACGATGCCCTCTGTCGGGGTGATGTCTTTCAGTTCGTTGGTCTTGGGATTATACTTGAATGCGTAGCCTGTGCCACGGTCGAACATCAGACCATTGATATAGGTGATGAGCAGGTTGCCGTCTGCGTCCAGATTGATTCTGGAGGGCATCTGCTCGGTGGGCAGCTCTTCGCTCAGCGGCTGGAAGTCATCGCTTCCCACATCTGCCACGTGGAGGTTTGCCTTGCCCTTGACGGAAGTGCCGACGTAGACCTTGCCGTCTGTAATTTTAATCGTAGCAATACCATTGACGTTCAGGTATTCGTCATCTGCGACAGATCTTGCCATGTGGTCTGTCCAGGTCGGCCACTTGATGCTGTATTCGAACAGCCCCAGCTTGTCATAGCCCATCACCGGACTCCAGGTGTCGCCGCCGTCCTCACTCATAATGAGGGCAGAATCGCCGGCAGTGGCATCGCCGCCGCAGTAGATGATGTTCGGGTTGTCCGGATCCACGGCGATTGCCTCACCGGTCTGTCTGCCGTAGCCGTTGCCGTGTACCTGAATCAGATCGGTAACGTCGATCTCTTCAAAGGTTTCGCCGGCATCGCGGGAACGGAAAATGACGGTTCGTGCATCGCTGAAATAGGCGCAGCCGCACAACAGATACAGGGTGTTGTCATCATTCGGGTCGATGCACATGGCATCCACGCTCAGAAAGCCTCTGTCTGCTTCGTTCAGGAAGCCCAGCAGCTGTACCCAGCGCTTCTGGTCGTAGTCATAGCGGTACGCACCGCCAACGTCTGTTCTGGCGTACATCTGGTCGTCGCCGGTGATGATGCCGGAGACAAAGCCGCCGCCGCCGATGTTCAGCGTGTCCCAATTCATGCTGTCTTCAATGGAGTCTGCCGCTGATGCCTGAATCGGTGTCACAGTTTTGACAGCGCCGATTCCGGTGCACAGCATTGCTGCTGCGGTCAGGACAGAGACCCACTTCTTGGTTTGCTTCATGTGAAGGATCCTCCTTTTTGAGTTCGGCAGTCCGTACCGTGGTACACCGAAATGGTGTGGTGCGGTGCTGCTTTTACGGAAAAACATTTACTTTTATTATAGCACGCCTTGTGCAAAATTGCAAGAATAGAATCACAACTTTTCATGTTTTTGTGCATAACGTAAGAAATCAAAGACGGCTTTTTGGTATTGTGCACAATTCGTTGAAAAAGTGACTGAGTTTCCACGAAAAGATTTGGTTACTTTGCCAAATGACACTGCGGGGAAAGTGTGGTATAATACAAGAAGCGTAACCGATTTGTAAGAATTGAGATTGTTTTCGTCGGAAAGATTACAATTTGGAGAAAAAGCAGGAGAAAAAGAAACAAAGCGGGAAAGAGAAAGGAAGCGGAAGAAGTTATGGCAAAGCGATCGAAAAGCGGCGTATGGGAGCGTTTTTCCCGAACGGGAGTCATTTTGATTTTGGTATATGTGATGTGTCTGATTCTGGGATTCGCCGTGCGGCTGGTGCTTTTCTCCGACCAGAAGCACAGCAGCATCATTCCGGACAAGGTGGTAGCATCCGCAGCCGGCACCTCAAAGGCAGACGGCAGTGACGGCGGACACGAGGCAACCAACCCCAACATTCTGGAGCTCAAGACCGACCAGAAGTTTCTGGCAGTTCTGGAGGGCGGAACGGCTTCCATTACCGTGAACATGGCGACCACCGGACAGGCAAGCGCCGGCGATCTGGTGTGGAGCAGCAGTAACACCGATGTGGCAGCGGTGGACAATGAGGGCGTTGTCACCGGCGTGGCAAAGGGCAGCTGTGAGATCACCGCAGCGGTCAAGGGCAACGAGGACATCTCGGTTTCTGTTCCGGTGACGGTGCGCCAGCTGGAACAGCGGGACGGCTGCACCTATGTGGACGGCATCCTCATCGTCAACAAGACCTACAGCCTCCCGTCGGACTTCGACCCCGGCAAGCTGGATGATACGGCGGAAAAGGCGTTCGAGCAGCTTCAGGCGGACGCTGCCAAGGAGGGACTGGACATCTATATTGGTTCGGACTTCCGGAGCTACTCCTATCAGGTGGATGTCTATGAGAGCTACTGCGAGACCTACGGCTGGGAGATGGCAGATACCTTCTCGGCACGTCCCGGTTTCTCGGAGCACCAGACCGGTCTGACCATTGACTGCAACACCATTGACGATGCGTTCGGACAGACCAAGGAAGCCCAGTGGCTGGCAGAGCACTGCGCAGACTACGGCTTCATCATCCGCTTCCCCGACGGCAAGGAGGACATCACCGGCTACCAGTACGAGCCGTGGCACATCCGCTATGTGGGTGTGGATACCGCCAAGGAGATCGACCAGCTGGGTGTTTCGCTGGAGGAGTATCTGGGCGTGCAGTCGGAGTACACCGGTCCGTGGGAACACTAATTGGCTGAAATACAACAGGAAAAGAGCGCTGTGCCCATGGGGTGCGGCGCTTTTTGAATTGCGCTTCGGGAATTTTCGAAAAAAATTTCAAAAAACTATTCCAAAATGCAGAAAAGTGTGTTATAATGATAACAGAGCCGTCCAACCGCACAGCGATTTGCGGCAAAACTATCAAAAAAGAGGTTTTTGACATGGAAATCAAAAAACAATTGACGACTTGTCCGAAAGAAAAACCCAAGGATGAGAGCAAGCTGGGCTTCGGCCATATCTTCACAGACCACATGCTGGTAATGCCCTACGATGAGGGTCAGGGCTGGCACGATCCGGTGATTATGCCCTATGGTGACATCACCCTCAGCCCGTCTGCAATGTGCCTGCACTACGGTCAGACCGTATTCGAGGGTCTGAAGGCATACCGCCGTGCCGACGGCGGCGTACAGCTGTTCCGTCCGGACGAAAACTTCAAGCGTCTGAACCGTTCCAACGAGCGTCTGGTCATTCCGGAGCTGCCGGAGGAACTGGGTCTCCAGTGTCTGAAAGAACTCATCTCTGTGGAAAAGGATTGGGTTCCTCACACAGAGGGTGCTTCCCTGTACATTCGTCCGTTTATTTTTGCAGTAGATCCGTTCCTCGGCGTACATCCGGGCGAACACTATCTGTTTATGATCATTCTCTCTCCGTCCGGCCCGTACTATGCTTCCGGTTTGGATCCGGTCAATATCTACGTAGAAAACAAGTATGTTCGTACTGTCCGCGGCGGTATGGGTTATGCCAAGACCGGCGGTAACTATGCGGCTTCTCTGCACAGTCAGGCTGATGCTTATGAGCAGGGCTATTCTCAGGTTCTGTGGCTGGATGGCGTAGAACAGAAGTACATCGAAGAGGTTGGTGCCATGAACATCGCTTTCGTCATTGACGGCGAAGTGGTAACACCGTCTTTGGAAACCGGCTCCATTCTGTCCGGTATCACCAGAAAGTCTGCTCTGGAGCTGTGCCGCTCCAAGGGCATTCCGGTTTCGGAGCGCCGTATCACCATTCAGGAGATCGCAGATGCCTATGATGCAGGCAAGCTGACCGAAGTATTCGGCACAGGTACCGCAGCAGTCATCTCGCCGGTTGGCCACCTGAAGTGGGGCGATAAGGTGATGACCATCAACAACAACAAGATCGGCCCGATTTCTCAGATGATCTATGACACCCTGACTGGCATCCAGTGGGGCAAGATTCCGGATAAATTCGGCTGGATCGTTCCCATTGACTAAGCACACATGCTGAAAAAAATTCTCTCTCCCGAAACCTGCGCAGCCTGTCGGCTCTGCTGCGGATTTGACTGTACAGACACGTGGGAATTTCCGGTACTGCCGCAGGAAACTGTGGAAGCCATGCACCGTATGGGTGTTTCGCCGAAGCTGGTTCCGGTGGGAGAGGAGCAGACATTTGCGGCACCGCCGCTGCGGGGCGAGGAACTGTTCTTCTGTCCCATGCTCTGTGAAACAGGGTGTACCATGGGGGCGGACAAGCCGTTTGACTGCCGGATCTGGCCGTTCCGCATGATGCGGGATTTGGAGGGAGCGCTGCGGATCACCGTCGCCTCCTACTGTCCCGGCATGCAGAAGTACACGGATGCACAGCTTCGTAACTTTCTGGCGGACGGACTGGCAGCGCAGATTTTGGCGTATGCGGAAGCGCATCCCGCCCACGTGAAAGCGTGGGCGCCGGAATACCGTGTGATCTGGTAAACAAAACCGTACCTTGCGCAAGTGCAGGGTACGGTTTTTTCTATTCCGGGAAGTGCTGGTACTGCGGAAACGCCTGCGCATCCAGCGTGCTCTGGAAGATGGCGAGCATGTGATTCCATGTGGCTGGATTGACAACGCCGGTGACCGGAAGACCGGTGTGCTTCTGGAACGCCTGCACTGCCTGCTGTGTGGCGGTGTCATAGGTGCCGGAGCTGGTGAGAACGGGCAGCGAGAAGAGGAATTGTTCCCGGATCGCCTGAAGCAGTCCCTGAATCAGATAGACACCGGAATTTCGGTCGCCCAGCGTGTAGGCGAAAATACCGTCGGGAAAGATGGAGAAGGATGCGGTGGGCGGTGCAGTGTCTGCGAGATACGCCTGCACAATGGCGTTCCATGTGGCGGTGTTGGTCACGCCGGTGGGACGCAGACTGTTTTTCTGCTGAAATTCCCGGACGGCGCTGGCGGTGTTCTCTCCGTAAACGCCGTCCGGTGTTACTGCCGGAAGGTCGTAGAAGTGCGCCAGTCCGTGTAGATAAGTTTGCAGCTCAAAGATGTGTTCCTGATGCTGCTGTTCCGTGTATGCCATGGCGTGCACCTGCCTTTCAGGAGATAATATATCCGGGGGACTGATAGGGTCGTTTGTCGTAGCCGTATCTCAAATCGGAGTACAGCCCCGTGATGGCGTTCCAGACCACTGAGCCGACTGCGCTGTTTTCCGGCAGACCGTACATCTTCTGAAAGGCGATGACGGACGCTTTGGTCATGGGACCGAAATAGCCGGTGGCATTGACAGCGCCGATTTCCGGGTAGGTCTGGTGGATGTAGGAGAGGTAGGTTTGCAGCAGCCGGACGTATTCGCTGTTCGTTCCCTCCCGCAGCACCACGCCGGGATAGAGCACCACATCGTTGACAGTGGTGTCCAGCGGTACGGATTCCACAATGCCGGCATAGGCATCGTACATGGCGTGCCATGTCTGTTCGTCAATGACGCCGGTTTGGGGCAGCCCGAACACCTTTTGTAGGGATTTCACCGAGGTTTCTGTCTGTGCGCCAAAGTAACCGGTGATCTCCACCGGCTGGATGGCAGCGTAGTATGCGCCGATGACGGCGAGGTAATACTGAGAGGTGCGGACGTTCTGCCCCTGCGCCCCGATGGCAAGCGAGCCGGTGAACTGCTTTTCCACATCGCTCTGCTGGACTCCCTCGGAGTTCAGCTCCGCCAGATGCTTGACGCTGACGAAAATATAGGCGATCTGATACCACGTTGCCTCGTTGACAATGCCCGTCGGCTCCAGCCCGAAAATTCGCTGGAACTCCATCACCGCCTCCTCTGTGGGATAGTCGAAATCGCCGGTGACATCGCCGATTTTTGGAATGGCGGGGTAGTTGCGGGAGATGCGGTTCAGCTGCACCTGAATGGTGCGGACGGGGTCGCCGCTGTATCCCAGGGCGACATCAAAGCCGGGGTAGGACGGCGTGTAGGTGCGGACGGGGGCGTTGGAAACGATGTCGATGTTCTCCCCGTAGTAGTACGTCAGGATTTCGTAGGGGGTCATGCCCTGCTGTGCCAGCGACACTGTGCCCCACTGGGAGAGTCCGTCGCAGGTGACGGTGGTGCCGTTGCAAAAGGCGGAGAAAAGCGGTTCCACATTGCCCTGCCGCCGGATGTAGCTGTTGAACAGTTCATCCACCAGCTGTCCCACATTCTCAAAGACCTCACGGCCGTAGGTGTATTTTTGGTCGAACTGAGTGGAACTGGTGATGTCAAAGGGGTATCCTCTGGCACGGTACCACTCGGTGTAGATGCGGTTCAGGGCAAAGGTGGTAATGACGTAGATGTTGGCACGCAGGGAGTTCTCTGGCCATGTGGGGTAGATCTCACTGGAGGCAACGTTTTTGATGTAGTCCGGAAAGGGAACGGTGACATTGTACGCCGACTCCTCCGGTCTGCCCAGATGCACCGTAATGGTCTCCGGGATGTAGGGTTCGCCAACGGGCATAGACTGCACCTCCTAGAATCGTGGTTCGTTGTTCTGAAAGACGGTTGGCTCCGGCGGATTGTCCGGATAGGCGGGGAGGGGGGTCATGGAGAAGATCTGCCTTGAGGTGATGCCGGCAAAGACCGGCACATCCTTGCTGACCTGGGGATAATAGCCGGAGAGATAGACGCTGACATCATAGGTGCTGTACGCCTGCTGGGTTTCGTCTTTGTTTAGGGAGATGCTCGCCGGCGGGGCAGGCAGGGGAACCTTTCCGGTTTCGCCCCGGCTGTTGGTGACGGAGACGTACTTGACTTGAAGATCTGCCCCCGTGCCGGTGGAAACCAGAACGGAAACACCGGGCAGGGACATGGCGTTGCCTGCGCCGCGGGTGATCACCTGAAGCCAGCCGATGTCCTCTGGTGTGCTGTCCGGGGCAGGCGGTTCCGGAACCAGCTCCGGTTTAGGCGGAGGCGCATCCAGTTCCGGCGGCGGGGCTGCCGGCGGAAGCTGGAACTCCACGACCGGTTCTTCCGGCGCTGCCGGCTCCGGTGCGGGGGGCGGCTCTGGACTGGGAGCCAATACGGGTTCAGGTTCCGGGGCTGGACTGGGCTCCGGAACTTCCTCTGGCGGTTCCAGGGCGGGGACGGGCGGCGGTGCAGATGCCTGTGCCGCACGATAGAGGCGCATCATCTCCTCCTGATATTCCTTTGGGGTGCGTGGCGGATGGTTTGGCATAACAAGACCTCCTTGTGGAATTTGGCGTTGTTTTATTCTATGCGCCGGAATGGGGGCGTATGCAAAAAGGAGCCAAACGGCTCCTTTTCAAGCTATCGGCGCTGTGTGGCCGGTTCTGTGAGCGCCTCTCTGCGGAACAGGAAGGTCATGCACCAGACGGCGGAAATGGCAACCAGAATATAGATGGCACGGCTGATGAAAGATGCAGCGCCGCCAAACAACCATGCAACGAGGTCGAATTCAAAGATGCCGACCAGTCCCCAGTTGACACCGCCGATAATCAAAAGGATCAGTGCGATTTTATCCCACATAGGTTCCACCTCTTTTCCGTACTGCGCTGCTCGTGCTGTCCGCCGTTTGCAGCGGTACAGAGGTAGTATGCCGCAGCGGGCGCAAAATATGCGCTTTCAAAAACAACAGCACCCTCCGTCTGCGTCCAGACAAAGGGTGCTGTTTTTCTATACCAGTATTCGGGTTCCGGTATTTGGAATTGAAAAAGGGGTTGCTGCCGGATGCAGCCGACACTTGTCCGTGCCGTGCGCCTCCGGGGTCGTCATGTCTCAAAAAAGGCGGGCTTTTGAGACGGGGCGGATGGTCGGATGATATATTTCATCAGCAGCCAGCTGCTGAGAAAAAGGATTCGGAAAGAATCGGATTACTTGTTCTTGATTGCAGCCTGTGCAGCAGCCAGTCTTGCGATCGGCACACGGAACGGCGAGCAGGAAACATAGTCCAGACCGATTTCGTGGCAGAACTCAACAGATGTCGGGTCACCGCCGTGCTCACCGCAGATACCGCAGTGCAGCTTGTCGTTCACCGGCTTGCCCAGTTCGATTGCCATCTTCATCAGCTTGCCAACGCCAGTCTGAT
>OGDF01002174.1_pt1 | contig 27257 bp, 20 predicted proteins | sample 1570141 | NCBI WGS metagenome assembly OGDF01 (sample SAMEA4370581, study PRJEB24528) | human gut metagenome | reverse complement strand
TGTCTTTTGCCCATGCATTGAACATTGACATTCCCATACCATCGTTATTGGAAACAACAACATCAATCTGATCGCCGAAGGAAGCTGTCCAGATTCCGATCGCATTACCAGCTGTTGCAGCATCCCATGTTGCACCTGCTGAGTTCTTCATTTCCTGAGAAGCCAGCTCACGGATCGTATATGTTTTTCCATCTACTTCCAGAGTTGCATCCTGTACAACCTTTGCTTTTCCATCTACGTTTGTTCCAGCCGGTGTGGAATCTACTGTGCCGTCTGCTTCTACGCCGGTTCCCAGTGTAGAACGAACACCACGGGTACGAGCGATAGAATCGTTGTGTCCGATATCACCGATTGCCAGAACATATCCGATCACGCCATCACCATTTCTGTCAATGGTTTCTGCATTCTTTTTGATGTAATCCAGAACCATCTGTCCCTGCAGTTCAGCACCCTGATTAGCATCAAACCCTACATAGTAAGTATTGCCGTTGAAGTTCAGAGCTTCTTTGTCCAGCTCGCCGGTAGCACTGCTGGAGGGCTGACGGTTAAACCAGCACAGAGGCTTGTCTTTATTTTCTACAGTTGCATCTGCTGATGCAGCAGAATCTGCAGCTTCTGTTGCCGCTGCTTCTGTTTTTTCTGTTGTGGTTGTAGATGCTGTAGAATCTGTTTTGGCTCCGCCGCAGCCAACCATGGATAATACCATAGCTGCTGCCATCATTGTTGCTAATGCTTTTCTTTTCATTTTTTCCTCCCATTTGGTTGTTTTGCTAAATTTCTTTCGTTCTCAGCTGATAAACCTATTATAATCACAAGAGGATTTATTAAAAATAGAATATTTTTTGATTAGTTATTGAAATTTTTAGCTATTTCACAGTTTTTTTAAGATTTTTACAGTAATCCTGTATAGTTTCTTTCATTTCAGGAGGTCAGGTATGTAAAAGATTTCACAGCCTCTTCAAACACGCCCGGTATCTTGCTGTAAAAATTCCGGCTGAGACAGCTGCAGTCAGCACTTCTGCCACCGGGAACGCACCCCAGACACCTGTAATACCGAATATCCTGCTTCCAATGGAAGCAACCGGAACGATAAGCACCAGATAGCGCAGCAAGGAAATGATAAAGGATGGGATTCCCTCCCCAAGTGCCTCCAGTGCACCGGAAGCCACAACGCTGATTCCGGAAACCACAAATCCGAGGCTGATGATCCGAAGTGCAGCCGCCCCTTCCCGGATCGTTACACCGTCCTTGGAAAACATACCCATGATCGGTTCCGGAAGCAGCAAAAACAGCGCCGTACCGACCATCAGGATTCCAAAGATCAGTCCGGTACACACGGATAGAATCTGCTTCATCCGCTTTTTTTCTCCTGCCCCGTAATTAAAGCTCAATATCGGACGCATGCCCTGCACAATACCGCTGGCAGGCAGATAAAGGAAGGTCTGCAGCTTGAAATAAACACCCAGCACCAACACATAAACCGAAGAAAACGCGCCTGCGATTTTGTTCAGCAAAGTAATCAAAAGGGACGGCATGCCCAGAGTCAGGGAAGACGGGATTCCAACCGCATAGAGCCTGCCACAGATCGCAGGATCCGGCTTCATATCTTTTATATGGATGGAGACGCCCAGCCCTTTTTTCCTATGCCATACAATATACATGACAAGCGGCACGATCTGTCCGATCACGGTAGCAATCGCAGCACCCTTTACTTCCATCCGCGGAATGGGACCAATTCCAAAAATGAGGATCGGATCCAACACAATATTCGTCAGACAGCCCGCTGCCAGACATAAGGTCGGAACGATCATATTTCCCAGTGACTGATAAATTTTTTCATAAGCAATATAGACAGAGATCACAAGGGAAAAGCTCAGTACCCAGGTTCCATAGGTAATACCCATCTGATAGATTTCTTTGTCTGTCGTAAAAAGTCTCAGAAAAGACGGAAGAATTGCTGTCAAAAGCACCGACATCAGTACACCGTGCACAATGCTCAAAAACAACCCCTCAGAGGCGCTCTGATCCGCTTTTTTATGTTCTCCCATTCCCAGGAAAAATGCGACTGCTGCACTGATTCCGACCCCAAAGCCTACGCTGATGCTCGTGACCAGTGTCTGCAGCGGATAGACAAGGGAAATTGCCGTCAGCGCCTTCTCTCCGACCCGTGCCACAAACATACTGTCAATAATGTTATAAAGCGAATTTATCAGCATCGACAGCATCATCGGCAAAGACATTGACAATACCAGCGGCAGCACCTTCTTTTCTTTCATAAAATTCTGATCCATTTTGACTCCTTCCTTTCCTCTACGGCAACAATAGAATGCACGCTCTGCGAGCATTCTATTGTCATGAATAAAAAAGATTGTGCCTTGGCACATTCTCGCGCCGAGGCGCGGTTGCCTCGGCAACCATCTACCCTTGCGCCGAGTGCGCATCCTCGCGGAGCATTTTTATCGTATGGAAACGAAGTTTCCTATACGATAAAAAAGAGCTATAAACCCTGCAGTTTTAATCTCAGAAACTGCAAAATCTATAGCCCTGTATCAGACAAACCCTATGACCAAACTGTTAGGATATTACCATATCCTGTCTAAAAAGGCAAGCTAAAGTCTTGATTTTTCCGTTCAAATCGTGTATGCTTGTTTGGAATCAAGCAGGCTTAAATGCCTTAAATCACAATCAGGAGGAACAATCACTATGGGTTATCAGTTAGTTATGATCCGCCATGGCGAAAGCGTATGGAATCAGAAAAACCTGTTCACCGGCTGGACTGACGTAGATCTGTCCGAAACCGGACACAAGGAGGCTGCACAGGGCGGCGTTCTGTTAAAGGAAGCAGGCTTCTCCTTTGATGTTTGCTATACTTCTTATCTGCAGCGTGCAATCCACACCGCTAACCATGTTCTGCAGGAGTTAAATGAAGAATGGATTCCTGTTATCAAAACCTGGAAATTAAACGAGCGTCATTACGGTGCTCTGCAGGGTCTCAACAAATCCGAAACTGCTGAAAAATACGGCGAAGCTCAGGTTAAGGTATGGCGTCGTTCTTTCGACGTTCAGCCCCCCGCTCTTGAGCCTACCGACGAGCGTAATCCTGCTCTGCAGGCTCCTTACAAGAACGTAGATCCGAAGGAGCTGCCTCTGACAGAGAGCTTAAAGGACACCATCGCAAGAGTAATTCCTTTCTATGAAGAGAACATCAAGAAGGACATGCTGGCTGGCAAGCAGGTTCTGATCGCAGCTCACGGCAACTCTCTGCGTGCTCTGGTTAAATATCTGGACAACATCTCTGAGAATGAAATCACAGAGCTGAACATCCCTACCGGCGTTCCGCTTGTTTACGAGTTTGACGATAACTTCAACGTAACCGGTCATCATTACCTTGGCGACCAGGCTGCTATCGAAGCTAAGATGAACGCAGTTGCAAAACAGGGCGCAAAGAAATAAATTTCTTTGAAATAAATTTCTTTGAATAAAAAGAAGGACATGCTTTTCATCTCCGGATGAGCTGCATGTCCTTTTTTCTTATTATCGTATAGAAAACTTCGTTTTCATACGATAATAAACGCTCCGCGAGGATGCGCACTCGGCGCAAGGGTAGATGGTTGCTAAAGCAACCGCGCCTCGGCGCGAGAATGTGCCAAAGCACATTCTTTTTTATATAAGAAGCCTCATTTTCCATTCGCGTTGTATGCTGCCGGGCGCACCGTATCAAAAACAGCCGCCGTACAAACACGGCAGCTGTTTTTGTTATCGCTATTTGATATTTTATTTATCGATAATGCTTGCATGGAACTCCTGCAGAGACTGCACCGGAAGCTTGCCGTCACGTTTTGCGGAACGGATGCCTTCTACAGTTGCCTTTGCAGCAGCCATGGTTGTAATATACGGAATACGATTCTTAATGGCAGCCTTACGAATGTAGCTGTCGTCGGTTGTACCCTTCTTGCCGCGGGGAGTATTGACAATCAGCTGGATCTGGTCATTCGTGATCTTATCCAGGATGTTCGGACGTCCCTCGTTGAGCTTGCATACCTTCAGGGCAGGAATACCGGCCTGTTCGATCAGGTCACAGGTTCTGCCGGTTGCCATAATTTCAAAGCCAAGCTGATAGAAGCCTCTTGCAACGTCAACTACCTCTGCCTTATCTCTGTCATTAACAGAAATCAGCACGCAGCCGGAAGTGGGCAGCTTGGTCTTTGTCGCTTCTTCTGCCTTGAAGAATGCATCACCAAAGTCTGTAGACAGTCCAAGAACCTCACCGGTGGAACGCATTTCAGGTCCGAGTACCGGGTCAACCTCCGGGAACATATTGAAGGGGAATACCGCTTCTTTTACACCGTAGTGAGCGAATTTCTTTTCTTTCAACTCCGGTACCGGGCTCTTGCGTCCGGTATAAGGCAGGGTAACGATATCCGTTGCAATCTGAACCATGTTGATGCCGCAGACCTTGGATACAAGCGGAACGGTTCTGGATGCACGGGGATTTGCCTCGATGACAAATACCTTGCCGTCCTCAATCGCATACTGCATATTCATCAGGCCAACAACATGCAGCTCCTTTGCGATCTTTCTGGTGTAGTCTTTCAGAGTTTCGATCTGCTCTTCTGTCAGTCCTCTCGGGGGAATGATACAAGCAGAGTCACCGGAGTGAATACCAGCCAGCTCGATATGCTCCATAACAGAAGGAACGAATACATGCTCGCCATCGCTGATTGCGTCCGCTTCACACTCGGTTGCATGATGCAGGAATCGGTCAATCAGGATCGGTCTGTCCGGTGTTACACCCACTGCCTGCTGCATGTAGAAGGTCAGCGCTTCATCGTCATAAACGACCTCCATGCCGCGTCCACCAAGGACGTAGGAAGGACGTACCATAACCGGATAGCCGATTCTGTGAGCAGTTTCCAGTGCTTCTTCCACATTGACAGCCATGCCTGCTTCCGGCATCGGAATCTCCAGCTTCTCCATCATTTCACGGAACTGGTCACGGTCTTCTGCAAGGTCGATGGCTTCCGGAGTGGTTCCGAGAATATTGACACCGTATTTCTTCAGGTCTGCTGCCAGATTCAGCGGAGTCTGTCCACCGAACTGTGCGATAACGCCAACCGGCTGTTCTTTTTCATAAATTGCAAGGACATCTTCCAGAGTCAGAGGCTCGAAATACAGCTTATCGGAAGTGTCGTAGTCTGTGGATACCGTCTCAGGGTTACAGTTTACAATGATCGTGGAGAATCCGAGCTTACGCAGTGCTTTTGCAGCATGTACGCAGCAGTAATCGAATTCGATACCCTGACCGATTCTGTTAGGACCGCCGCCGAGGATCATTACCTTCTGTTTGCTGTTGTCTACCGGGCTTTCGTCCTTGATATGATAGCTGGAGTAATAGTATGCGGAATCCTCAGTACCACTTACATGAACACCTTCCCAGCCTTCCACAACACCAAGCTCTGTTCTGCGTGTCCGAATTGCTTCCTCGGATACACCCAGGATCTGGCTTAAATATTTATCAGAGAAGCCATCCAGCTTCGCCTGTTTCAAATCAGCATCTGCAGGAACCTGTCCTTGATAAGCAGCAACGAGCTTCTCTTCTTCCTCAACCAGCTCCTTCATCTGCTCGATAAAGTAATCCTTAACTTTGGTCAGTTTGTTGATTTCTTCTACAGATGCACCCTTACGCAGCGCTTCATACATGATGAAATAGCGCTCGCTGCTGGGAGTTGCAAGCATGGTCAGAAGCTCCTTTTTGGACTTCTGATCAAAATCCTTTACATGACCAAGACCATAACGGCTCTTTTCCAGAGAACGGATCGCTTTCTGGAATGCTTCCTTATAAGTCTTGCCGATGCTCATAACTTCGCCGACTGCTCTCATCTGAGTTCCGAGCTTATCCTCTACGCCCTTGAACTTTTCAAATGCCCAGCGCGCGAATTTCAGAACGATATAATCGCCGTCCGGAACGTATTTATCCAGTGTGCCATATTTACCGCAAGGAATTTCATCCAGAGTCAGACCGCTTGCCAGCATTGCAGAAACAAGAGCGATCGGGAAACCGGTTGCCTTACTTGCAAGTGCAGAAGATCTGGAAGTTCTGGGATTGATTTCAATAACAACAACACGACCGGAAATCGGATCATGTGCAAACTGTACATTCGTACCGCCGATTACCTCAATCGCATCTACGATACGGTATGCCTGATCCTGCAGCTTCTTCTGTACATCCTCAGAAATCGTCAGCATCGGAGCAGAACAGAAGGAATCCCCTGTATGCACACCAACGGGATCGATGTTTTCAATAAAGCATACGGTAATCATATTTCCTTTTGCATCGCGGACAACTTCCAGCTCCAGCTCTTCCCATCCAAGAATGGACTCTTCTACCAGAACCTGACCCACGAGGCTCGCCTGCAGACCTCTTGCGCAGACTGTCTTTAATTCTTCTTTATTATAAACAAGACCGCCGCCGGCGCCGCCCATGGTGTATGCAGGACGCAGAACAACCGGATATCCCAGCTTGTCCGCAATCGCAAGTGCCTCGTCTACGGAGTAGGCGACGTCGCTTCTTGCCATCTCAACACCAAGCGCATTCATGGTATTCTTAAACTCAATACGATCTTCGCCGCGCTCAATTGCATCTACCTGAACGCCGATTACCTTTACATTGTATTTGTCCAGCACGCCTGCTGCCTGCAGCTCGGAGCAAAGATTCAGTCCGGACTGTCCGCCCAGATTCGGAAGCAGTGCATCCGGGCGTTCCTTTTCAATAATCTGCTCGAGACGTTCCACATTCAGCGGTTCAATATATGTGATATCCGCTGTGTCCGGATCTGTCATGATCGTTGCCGGATTCGAGTTTACCAGTACGATTTCGTAGCCCAGCTTTTTCAGTGCCTTACAAGCCTGTGTGCCGGAGTAATCGAACTCACATGCCTGTCCGATAATGATCGGTCCTGAGCCAATAATCAGTACCTTATGAATGTCTTGTCTTTTCATAAATCCACCCATATTATCCTTTCTGTAAACGTATTCCCTAAAAACCCATTGTATATTCTAGCACAATTTGCAAAGGACAACAAGATTTTTTTCGATTAGTTGAAGCCAAAAAACTTCTGGCAGATTTTGTAGCCTTCCACAGAAATCCATCTTCCGGTTTTTCCAGGCAGATTCATACAGTTTCCTAAAAGACCGTAACGCAGCTTTCTGTAAACCTTCTTGTCCTTTTGGCTGATGTAGTTTAACAGCTCACGCTTTTTCTCGAGAGATTCCGGTGTGTTGATGCGGATCAGCAGGATGGAGGAGATCGTCGTAATGATGTCCAGATAGTTTAGCATATACTTTGCAAGGGGCTTATTGCCCATGATCTCGCTCTTCTTTTCCACAAAGTAGTCTGTCATGATCTGGTTGACCTTGATCTGCTGGTCGATTCGTCCGGTCATGACCTTTTCGTTGACGGACTGATCTGACCTGCCGATAAAATAGCGGTAGAAATTCACATCCAGATAGTACATGTTGCGGACATACGGCAGAGGCTCAAAGACATAAATATTGTCCACATAAAACGTATGCTCCGGAAGCTTTAAACCGCATTCCCGCAAAAGCTTCGTCCGGTAAATAACGGAATGCATCAGGATATACTGACCGACATGGAAACGTCCGACATCTTCCCAGCCAAACATACGGTATTCCGGCAGGACATGTTTATAACGCATCACCTTTTTGCGGCGTTCACCCTCTTTTTCGTAAACAAAGTTGCTGATCAGAAGATCAAGTGTATCCACACCGCCGGTCAGCTCTCTCAGCTTTTCCAGAATGGCGAGATAGGCATCTTCTTTTACCCAGTCGTCACTGTCTACCACTTTAAAATAAATTCCGGTCGCATTTTCAATTCCGGTGTTGACCGCAGAGCCGTGTCCGCCGTTTTCCTTATGGATCGCCTTTACGATCGTAGGATATTTTGCCGCATATTCGTCTGCGATTTTAGCGGTGTCATCCTTCGAACCGTCGTTGACAATCAAAATTTCAACATCCTCTCCCCCCGGAAGCAGAGATTCGATGCAATGTGCCATATAATCCTGCGAATTATAGCAGGGAATTGCAATAGAAAGCAGTTTCATAGTGTTGTTCCTTTCATCTTCTGGATACCTGTCTGAATTTTCAGATAGGCGCTGTAGGCTGCAAATGCGGACGGAATCGGGTAATTTCTTTCGATTTCCTGTGTCTCAACAAAAAGGAGGGATTCATCCTGACCCATGGGCTCCAGTTCATCCACCAGAACCTGATAGCCGGTCATGTGCCACTCCTTATGGGTGAAAATATGCTTTGATTCCGGAAGCTTCTCTATCCGGACAGCTTCCACACCCTGTTTTTTCAGCCATTCCCTGACCTCTTCCAACGATGCCTTTTTGTCCATCGCCGGAAATTCATACAATCCTGCCAGCAGTCCCTTTTTCGGACGCTTACGCAAAACGACCTGTTTACTCGTTCGAATCACGAGAATCGTCTTATCTTCGATCGTCCTTGCCTTTTTGGCTGCCTTTTGCGGATACTGCTGCCAGGTGCCATGCAATCCTACAAGGCAGAATTCCTGCCACGGACAGTTGCTGCACTTCGGTGCACCGTTTGGCAGACAGACGGTTGCGCCAAGCTCCATCAACGCCTGATTAAAGTCACCGGGGCGATCCTTTGGCATGACAGGACGCAGATCATCCTCTACTCTTTTTTTTACCGACTGATCGGAAATATTGCTGTTATCCTCCAAAAGCCGGGCAATGACGCGCAGCACGTTTCCGTCCACTGCGGGATTGGGCTGTTTAAAGGCAATCGAAGAAACCGCGCCAGCTGTGTAGCTTCCGATTCCTTTTAGCTTTAAAAGCTCCCTGTAATCCGACGGCATCTCTCCGCCGTATTCTGTCACAATCTGCTGTGCCGCAGCCTTTAAATTCCGTGCCCTGCTGTAATAGCCGAGCCCTTCCCAAAGTTTTAATAATTCATCATCATCCACTTCGGCGAGCGCTTCGATATCCGGCAGTCGTTCCATAAAGCGCGCAAAATACGGTTTTACCGCCTCGACCCGCGTCTGCTGCAGCATGATCTCCGATACCCAGACCCGATACGGCGTCGGTTCTTCCCGCCAGGGTAAGCTCCGTCTGCTTTTATCATACCATGTTAATAGTCCCGGCGCAATCCGGTTTAACAGTTCCTGTTTTCTCTGTACTTCAATATTCCTTGAGGTTTGTTGCTTCAATCCAGTTCTCCGTTTTTCTTTTTTTGCTCACCGCAGGCGATTGCACTCATAGCGCTCCAGTGTCATCAGGCAGCTTTTCAGCGTGTCGTACTGCTCCTCCAAGCTGCCCTCCGAAAGCTCCAGATCCAGGGAAGCAGCAATGGCATTCAACATATGAAGATCGACTTTGCCCTCCAGCGATGCAAATACTTCCAGCTTTTCTTCGTAGCTGTCCGCATCTAAAAAAGCGAGCAGACCGGGATCGGGCTGGGGCTCAACAGAGTTCTCAGAGGATGCTGCAACGGCCCGGGACTCAACATTGCTCTCTGACGGCATTGCAGCGGGCCGGGGCTCAACAGGGTTTTCTGACGGCGCTGGAACAGGCCGTGACACTGCCGCTGCTTCTGCCATCGGGATCCGCATAAAACGGTCTTTTCCCGCTGCATCAGGATATTTTTTTGCATCCACCTTTTCCAAAAACATGGAAAGCGGTCTTGCAAAAACCTGGAACTCTCCATAAAGCGCCTGATAGATCACAAGCTGCTCTCCTGTCTCCGTGTGGGTTGCCAGCGTCACGATCCGATAAAGCTTTCCTTTAAAATGCTGATAAATTTCTCCTGCCTGGGGAATCTGGTTCATCAAGTCTGCCTCCTGTCCTTTTCTGTCATCGTTTCATCCATACGACTCTCTGATATCACAGTATACTCTAAATTTCAAAAGCTGTCATGCGAAAAGTTTTCCTCTTTACGAGCCTTTCATTTGGTTGTATGATGTCTTTGAAATCTAAAGACCGCATCATTCAGAAAAGAGGCATCTTCTATGTCAGACAAGGACACGCACACTTACCTTGAAGTCAACGGTGATTTCCGCATGCGCGAGCTCGATCACAACGATCTGGAGCAGTTCAACGCACTTTTACAGTATGCTTTTCAGGTAACCTCCTACGAGCTCTTCCAGACCGGCTGGGAGCAGGAGGAAATCAAATATGCCAAACGTCCGATTCTCGAGGACGCTTATGTACTCGGTTGGTTTTATAAAGAAAAGCTGGCATCCATGATCGTTGTTTATTCCATGCAGATCAACATTCAGGATAACATTATGGCGATGGGCGGCATCACCGGAGTCACTACTTATCCGGAATACACCGGACGCGGACTGATTCATTCCCTGATGCGCTATGTCATCGACTATATGCACAAAAAGAAGCTTCCCATTTCCTTTCTATATCCATATTCCATTCCATTTTATCGGAAAATGGGCTGGGAGATCGTGTCCGACAAACTCACCTTCACTGTCAAGGATACGCAGCTTCCAAAGGCCTTCCCCGTCCGGGGCATGGTCGAACGTGTCAGCCTGGATTCCGAGGATTTTCATAACGTGTATTCCTATTTCGCCATGCAGCACCACGGTGCACTCATTCGCGACAAGCTGGCCTGGGATGAATACTGGCGCTGGGAAAATGATGATATGATCGTAGCCCTTTATTATAATGAAGAGCACAAGCCCCTTGGTTATCTGGTTTATTACATTGCAAATGAAATTTTTCATATTAAGGAAATGGTTTATTTAACCAGCGAAGCCAGACACGGTCTATGGAACTACATCAGCGCGCATTTTTCTATGATCACACAGGTACGGGGGGATAATTATTCCGGTGAACCCATGGCATATCTGTTCGAAGACAGTGAGATTGAAGAAACGATAGCTCCCTATATTATGGCACGAATCGTGGATGTTGAAAACTTTTTGCAGGAGTATCCCTGGCAGATCCAGCCGGAGGATTTCAAAATCCATTTCCGGGTTACTGACGGCCTTGCTTCCTGGAATCAGGGAGATTTTCTCGTTTCCTGGCACGAGGGGGAAACAACCTGTGAGCGTGTCGAGGACAATCAGTCCATTAACGTCGTAGAACTCGACATTAACACGCTCACTGCTTTGATGATGGGCTACAAGCGCCCGACTTATCTTTACGACCATGAAAAAATCTCGATGGAATACTATATGCTGACCTGGCTGGAGCGGCTGATTCCGGTCAAAAAACCGTATTTTTCGGATTATTTCTAAACTTCGCGACAGAAACCCCGCCCTGCAGGAATGCGCACCGGGTACACCAACACAAAAGCGGTACAGAGCTCAAAATCTGTACCGCCTTTTTCTGCACGTTGTTTCCGATATTTCACTCTTTCTTTGCCGCCTGAATCTGATCAAACAGCTCCGCGCAGGCAATTGTCGTCGCATGCGGAACAACCGGACTTTCCGTCTTCTTTGCGCGCACGCAGCGGATCGTCTCTTCGATCTCGTAGGTAAAGCCCTTCTGCGTCGTCGTATCTGTGAATTCTTCCTTCAGCATTCCATCCGCCCCATATAAAAAGCATTTGGATGCATAATGGGGATCGGGCAGCTCAATGCTTCCTTCCCGACCGTAAATCACCATGTTGTTGCCCATAGGCGCTGCAAAGCTCGTCACAAGATCTGCCAGCACATGTTCGAACTTCACCGTAACCTGATCGGTTAAGTCCACACCGGTCTGATCAAGGTTCGCAGCCGCATAAGTTTTGTGGACAGGCTCATTGACCAGCCAGGTCGCGATTTCATAGGCATAAACCGTGATATCCGTCGCAGCTCCGCCGCACAGCAGAGGGCTGTGATACCGATTGTCTGCTCCCTCCGGCGCGAGAAAACCGATTCTTCCCTGTAAGGCTTCCAGTCTGCCGATTTTTCCTTCTGCCGCCCATTTTTTTGCCTGGTTGACCGCCGGCAGAAAACGACTCCACATCGCTTCCATTACAAAGGTTTGGTCTTTTTCTGCTTTTTCAAAAACCGCTTTTGCCTCTGCACTGTTTGTAAACATCGCTTTTTCGCACAACACCGGAACGCGATGCTCCAGACAAAGCATCGTCAGACGGAAATGGTCGTTTGGCGTCACTGCAATATAAACACAGTCCGGCTTTTCCTCTACCAGCATCTGCTCATAGTTGTCATACGCATGGGCTACGCTGCATTCCTCCGCAAATTTTCGTGCGCGCCCCAGATCCTTACTGGCGATCGCGCTCACCTCACAGTCCTCCACCAGCGTCACTGCATCGCAAAACTGATGTGCGATGTTGCCTGCTCCCATAATGGCAAATCGAAATGTACTCATGTTTTTTACCCCTTTTCTTATATTGTGTTCTTACGCAAAAGCTGCGTATTACTATGCATATTCCTCGGCTGCGTCACTCAGGCATTTTCCTCGCCCCAGCGCAGCAGCAGACGACTCAAATACCGTACCGCAGGCATCAATGCCGCCGGGTCCACCTGAAAGGTCGGCTGATGAATTGTCGCCCCCTTTCCGATGCCGATTTTGATATAGCAGCCGGGCACTTTCTCCATGTAGAAAGAAAAATCATCTCCGCCGAGCGACTGTTCTTCCGGAACAGTCTGAAAGCCCTCCGCTTCTGCCGTTTCCTTTGCAAAAGCCGCCATTTCTGCATCGTTGCAAACAGCCGGAGGACCAGGAATCCACTCTACCTCTGCGGACGCTCCATAGGCAGATGCGGTCTGCTCTGCAATTGCTTTTAAGCGTTTTTCAAACAGGCAGCGATCCTGCCGATCCATGGTCCGAACAGTTCCCTCCAGCTGTGCTGTCTGCGGAATCACATTCCAGGTATTGCCCGCTTCCAGTCGCGTGACGCTGATGAGCGCAGGATGGAACGGATTGATATTGCGGGTCACGATCGTCTGAAATGCCTGAACCATGGCTACAGCCGCCGGAATGGGATCAACGCCATCATCCGGGTGTGCGCCATGGCAGCCGACGCCCGTTATCGTAATCACAAACCGATCTACTGCCGCCGCAACTGCGCCCTCCCGGATGCCGATGGCATTGACCAAATTGGTCGGATCAGAATGAAAGCCCCAGACGCGCGTAACCGAATCGAGTGCCGTCGTTTCCAGCACTTTCCGTGCGCCCAGGGAGGACTCTTCACCTGGCTGGAAGAAAAACCTCACTGTCCCGCAGAGCTCGTCCCTATGTTCCTGCAGCCAGATCGCAGTCCCGATTCCCGCCGTGATGTGAAAATCGTGTCCGCAGGCGTGCATCTTTCCCGGACATTCCGACGCATAAGGTAAATCCGTCAGCTCAGTAATCGGCAGCGCGTCAATATCACAGCGAAGCGCCTGCACCGGACCATCCTTTTCTCCCTTTACCTCCGCAATCAGACCGGTTTCCATCGGAATCGGCAGGATCTTTACATCCGCTGCTTTCAACAGCTTTTTAATCTGCGCAGTTGTATCGTATTCCTCATAAGACAGCTCCGGATGTCTGTGAAACCAGTAAAAAATTTCCATTAAATCCATTTCCTGTATCATCGCAAATCCCTCCGATGTCCTCCTGCAGTGTTCCTGCTGCAGTTCTTTCTGCTTTTGCGTGTTCCAGTCTTACTTTCCGCTATTGGGATCCAGCGCATCCCGCAGCGCGTCACCGATAAAGTTAATCGCAATGACCAGCACCACGATCATCAGCCCGGACGGAATCCAGAGCCACGGCTGTTTCGTCAGTACAGTCAGCGACTGCGCGCCGTTTAACATATTTCCAAGGCTCGCGGTCGGCGGCTGCACACCCATTCCGAGGAACGAAAGTGCCGCCTCATCCAACATCGACAACGCCAGAACCGACGTTGCATACACCAGAATCGGCGCAGCGGTATTTGGCAGAATCTCGGAAAACAGAATATACGGAAGCGGCATTCCTGCCACGAGATCACTTTTAATAAAATTACTCTCCCGCAGGCTCAGCACATTGCCGCGAACCAGACGGGCAATTCCCGGCCAGTCTACAAAGCCCAGAATCAGGATGATGCTCCAGAGCCCCGGCTTAAAAATCGACGCCGCAACCAGCACCAGCAAAATATAGGGAAACGACATGACCATATCCGTAAAACGCATGATAATCATATCCGCAGCGCCGCCAAAATACCCGGCGATCAGTCCCAGAATCACACCGATCACAGTAGAGATCGCCGTCGCCAGCACACCGACCAACAAGGAAATCCGCGTTGCATACAAAAGCCGGCTCAAGACGTCACGACCGATCTGATCCGTTCCCAGCCAATGCTCTGCTGTGGGCGCTTTGGAAAAGCCTCCGACGATTTCATCCGGATTGTACGGTGCGATGATCGGGGCCAAAAGCGCTGCCACCACCAAAACCGCTAAAATCACAAGGCTGACCGTTGCCAGATGATGCTGTTTAAAACGACGGATGACGGTCTGCAAATAGCTTTCTCTTGAAATATCTTTTTTGATACGATCTTTTTTCTCCATCTTCGCCGCTCCTATTTCAGCTGGATTGTCGGGTCTGCCAGCGCATATAAAATATCCGTAATCAGGTTTGCCGCCAGCACAACGATTGCAGACAGCAGGCAGACACCCATAATAACCGGATAATCCCGGTTCGTGATTGCGCTCATCGTCATCAGTCCGAGTCCCGGCCAGGAAAAGACCTGCTCAATGATAACCTGACCGCCGAACAGCACCGGAATCTCCATTCCGATTACCGTAATAATCGGGATCAGTGCGTTGCGCAGCGCATGCTTATTGATGACAAGAAATCTTCCGATTCCCTTTGCCTTTGCCGTGCGCAGGTAATCCTGCTGCAAAATTTCCAGCATCGCGCTTCGAATATAACGGATATTTGTACCCGCCATGGAGGTAGCCAGGACTAACACCGGCATCACCATATGCTTTGCCACATCACCCGCGCCGCCTGCAGTTCCGAGCGTCGCCATTCCGCTGGACGGAAGCCAGCCAAGCTTTACCGTAAACAGATAGATCAACAGCAAAGAAAGGAAAAATCCGGGCACGCTGCTTCCCAGGAAGGAAAGTGTAACAACCGTATAATCTCCTGCGGAATACTGCTTGATCGCACTGTAAATTCCGGCGGGCACCGCCATCAGCAAGCTGACCAGAAGCGATACGCCCATCAGCAAAAGCGTCGGTCCCAAATGGCTTGCGATCATCTCGCTGACTGCCTGATAGGACTTGATCGAATAGCCCATATTTCCATGTAAAAGCTGTTTTAACCAGACAAAATACTGCACATAAAACGGTTTATCCAGACCGAGGGCGATTTCCTTTGCCGCAACCGCAGCCTGGGAAATTCGGGGTCCCTGCAGCATCTGCAGTGGGCTGCCCGCAAGACACATAATCGCATAGTCGATGATCGTGATCCCGATCAGAACCGGGATGGCGATCAGGATGCGCTTGATCATATATTTTCCCATGTCACTTTTATCTCCATTTCTGCTCTACGACAACCTGCTGCATCTTCGCATCGTATGCGGGTGCGCCGCCAGCCAGCTGCGCAATTGCATATGGGCACGCCGCAAGATGACTGCTGCCTGGGAAAACACTGCAAAGTTCCGGCACTTCCTGTCTGCAGCTTTCCGTCGCATACGGACATCTCGGATGGAAGCGGCAGCCGGAGGGCGGGTTCGTGCTGGAGCCGATTTCTCCGTTCAGAAGCGGTTTTTGTTCCCGCTTTTTGGGATCTGCAATCGGCACTGCGTCGATCAGGGCGCGGGTGTAAGGGTGTACCGGATGATGGAACACCTCCTGCGCCGGCCCGATCTCCACAATTTTACCAAGGTACATGACTGCGATCCGGTCGCTGACATAGTTGACCGCGCCAAGTCCATGTCCAACGAACATGCACGTCAGCCCCAGGTCCTTTTGCAGGCTGCGCAGCAAATTCAGAATCTGTGCCTGAATCGAAACGTCCAGCGCACTGACCGGCTCATCGCAGACCAAAAACCTGGGATTTAAAGACAGTGCCCGCGCTATCCCAATTCTCTGCCGCTGTCCGCCGGAGAACTCATGCGGGTAGCGTCCGAGGACGTGTTTGGGAAGTCCTACCATATCCAGCAGTCGATCAACATCCCTGTGGACAGTTTCTTTATTGGAAATCCCATGGTAGAGCATCGGCTGGGATAAAATTTCATAAATATGCTTTCTCGGATTCAGGGAAGAATATGGGTCCTGGAACACCATCTGCAGCTGCGTGCGCACGCTCTTTTTCTCTTTTCCGGAAAGCTTCTCCATATCCTTTCCCTGATAAAACAGCCTGCCGCCCGTCGGCGTTTCCAGGCCGACCAGCTGTCTGCCCACCGTCGATTTGCCGCAGCCGGATTCACCCACCAGACCGAGGGTTTCTCCCTCTGCAATCGAAAAGGAAACGCCGTCCACCGAATGCACATAGCCTGTCGTATGGGTAATAACACCGCCCCGGATGGGATAATATTTTTTCAGGTTTTCTACCCGGATCAGCGGCTCCTTCTCCGTGTTTTTTTCTTCCATATTTATGCTCATCTTCACGTTTCTCCTTCTTTGGCGAGCATACATCTGACAAAATGTCCTTCCCCGATCTGTCTGTAGCTCTGAGGCTGATCGCAGCCTTTTGTCCGGAAGGCGCAGCGGTCTGCAAACCGACAGCCGGGGATCGAATCATAATTCTCCGGGACCATGCCGGGAATCGCGACAAGCTCCCTGTCCTTTTCGTCATAAATTCCGGGAACCGTCTGCAAAAGTGCCTTTGTATACGGATGTGCCGGCGCAGCAAACAGCTCCTTTACCGGTGCTTCCTCGATCATCTGTCCGGCGTACATAACGATCACGCGGTCCGCCATGCTCGCTACCAGCCCGATGTCATGGGTGATCAGGATCATCGACATCCCGCTCTCTTTTTGCAGATTGCGCAACAGCGCCATAATCTGTGCCTGAATCGTCACATCCAGTGCCGTCGTCGGTTCATCTGCGATCAGCAGGCCCGGATTGCAGCACAGAGCCATCGCGATCATCACACGCTGGCGCATGCCGCCGGAAAGGGTATGGGGATATTTTTTCATGACACCGTGAGGATCGGGCATACCAACTTTTCCTAAAATCTGCTCTGCCCGCTTTCGCGCCTCTTCTTTTGACAGTCTCATATGCTTTCGGATGCTCTCCATCAGCTGGTTGCCGACTGTAAAGACCGGATCGAGAGAGGTCAGCGGGTCCTGGAAAATCATCGTCAGACGGTCGCCCCGGATTTTATCCAGCTCTTTTTCCGTCATCGTCAGAAGGTTCTTGTCCTCGAATACGACGCTTCCCTCCGTCACGGTTCCGCCTCTTCCAAGCAGCCCCATAATAGAAAGTGAGGTCACGCTCTTGCCACAGCCGGATTCGCCGACGATACAGACAACTTCTCCCTTATCTACATGAAAATTTACATGGTCCACGCTGACAGTGCGTCCGTAGTCGCTGTCAAAAACGGTTGTCAGCCCCTCTACTTCCAGTAAATGCGGCATTTGCTTTTCCTCACTTTACTCATATATCAGATTCTGCCGCACACCTCCCAAAAAAGAGATGTGCGGCAGTTATTATCATAGCATAAAATATATGAAATACAAACTTTTTATCGGAAGAAAACTTCTTTTTTCTCTGATAAAAATACTCCGCGAAGATCCCACTGCGGCAGAACAGAATTCTGTGAAACAGGATTCTTCTTTATTCCACTACGTCCCAGTTCTGGACATCGTTGAAGAAGCCGTATACGCTGGGAGCTGCGCCTGTAATCCGCTTGCTGACTGCCCCCTGTGCGCTGATAACATAGGCGGAGAACATCGGAACATCTTCCTGTACCTTTTTATCCACAATGGAGAACAGCTCTTTTGTTTCCTCCGGATCACTTGTCAGCTGGGATTTGGTCAACGCGTCGTTTAACGTATCGTCGCTGTAGCCGGTCCAGCTTCCTTCACCGCCAAGCAGCCATGCTACATCCGGATAGGGGTCCACCGGCGCATAGGTGTACTGTACTGCCAGTACATCATAGTCCTCTGTGCCTGCAACGCTCATCAGCGTTGCGAAGTCAACGGTCTGGATTTCCGCCTTGATGCCGACTGCAGCCCACTCTGCAGCGATGATGGAGGCTGCGTTTACAAAGGTCGAATCGCCGGAATTTACATAGAAACGGATTGTCTGGGAGCCGTCCCATCCAGCTTCTTCCAGAAGTGCTTTTGCCTTTTCCGGGTCATAGGAAACCGGTGTGAGGGAATCATCATAGAACGGGCTTGCGCTGGACAGGAATCCATCTACAATTTCACCATGTCCGTTTAACAGTTCCTCCAGAATCTGCTGACGGTCGATCGCATACAGCATCGCCTGACGAACTTTTACATCCGGAACGTTCTTTGTCTGGATAAATACGGACTGGTTGGTAACCGGGGAACCGTATACAACGTCTACGTTGTCCAGGGCTTCTACGCTCTCATAGTCCTCCTGCGGGATATCACTCATCGTCTGCTGGGTGATATCGATTTCGCCGGATTGCAGACCTGCATACAGCTGACTGCCGTCTACGATTTTGATGTTGAGCTTGTCGATCTTTGGCGCGCCCTTCCAATAATCCTTGTTCGCTTCATAGGAAATATAATGATCCACATCGAAATCCGTTACGATGAACGGTCCGCTGACAACATCGGGATGGTTGAACCAATCCGCTGTGGAAAGCTCTTCCTCGGAATACTGCTCGATCACATGCTTGGGCAAAGTCAGCAGATATCTCGCATAGCTGTTTTCAAAGGTAGTAATCGGCATTTCTTCTTTGGTCGTAAACTGTACCGTTTTATCGTCTACCTTCTGAATGCCGTCGATGCTCTCTGCACCTTCCTCCACAAAGCCGTCGTCGCCAACACCTTCAAATACATAATACATCATTGCAGTATTGCCGATGACCGGGCTCGCCAGGCGAAGCGCGGTATAAACCACATCATCTGCCGTAACAGGCGTTCCGTCCGACCAGGTTGCAGCATCATCGATGTGAACGATAAAGTTTTTGTTATCTTCTGTTGTGATGGAATCTGCCAGCATGCCCTCGAAGTTCAAGTCAGCATCCAGCTCCATCAACGGCAAAAACATCAGTCCGGTCGCATATTTGTTAATCTCGCCGCCGTTTAACAAAAGGGGATTGAGACTGCCGATGGTATTGGTCACACCGACGTTGATAATCTTCTCTCCCGAGGCTGCTGTGTCTGAGGATGCACTCTCTGTGCTCACCGCTGCGCTTCCGGTTTCATCTGCTGCAGCACCTGCATTCGATGCGCCGCACGCAGTCAGTCCCAGCGCCATCGCTCCTGCCAGAAGCAGGCTTAAGATCCTGTTTCGTTTTTTCATAACTGCTCCTCCTTTTAGGCGAATCATCCGCCGCTCAATACCTATCTATCCGGTATGTTAGTGAGAATTGTATTCTATTTTTTTCGATCTGTCAAGACTCTATTCCCATATTCTTGACAAAGTACGGGGTTCGCGTTATATTCGACAGCAGAGCGCACGATTCTTTCTATCCTATAAGGATGCCAGGGTCAAAAGGTCTGAACCCACATGAGCTTGCTCATAGATGGGTAGGATTGTTGGAGTGCGCAGTACAGAACAATCCACTGACCTTATATAATATGCTTTACCGGAGGATTTTTCAATGAAAAATTACTTAAATTATCAGTCCTCAGAATATGACTGCGGTTCTGTTTCTATTACCAACGGAATCCGCTACCTGTTTGATCGGGAAGAAATCAGTCCTGACATCCTCAAATGTATTATGCTCTATACAATGGACACTTATAACGAACAAGGACAACCATGCCGTCACGGCACTTCCGCCGCCGCAATGCGTTTTGTCGGCAGTTGGTTAAATCAGCTGGCAGCTGTCCGCTCTTTTCCGATCCAGACGCAGTTTCTTTTCGGTAACGATGTTACACTGTCCCCGGACAGCGAAATCAGCCAGGCGCTTTTGCACGGTGCAGCTGTCGTGCTGCGTCTTTTTCTCGAAGTTCCGCACTATGTGCTTTTAACCGGCATTTCCAGGGACGAGGTGTTTTTCTTTGACCCTTATTATGAGGAAGAAGGAACTCCCGAATTCGATGCTGAATATTACGCCAAGGGCATCCGGTTTATTTATGACCAGCCAAAATGTGCCAACCGCGCAGTTTCTCTGGAACGCATCAACCGACTTTCCCACGGATACTATGAGCTGGGTGAATTTTCCTGCCGCGAGGCGCTGCTGATGTTCCGCACGTCCGGCGAATGCGAATGGAATGCGTAAACGGGTGGGGCTTATAAGCCCCACCCGTAATTTTTATTCATGACAATCGAATCCACACTGCGACGGAATGGAATCATGTCACTAATGCGCTCCGCCGCAGGCAAAGAATCCTGTTCTGCAGGATTCTATTTTTATTTTCCGCTGTCACCGTAGTTTGCCAGCACACGGGCACTGGGGTCATTGACATTACAGCCCTCCCAGCTCTTGTTTGGCATCCAGAAGTCCGGCACCATCCTTGCCTGTCCGGGATAATACTTTTCAAAGATTTCCCGATACAGCAGGCTTTCTTTTGTGAAGGGCTGTGCAAAATCATATTTCTGACGGAGCGTTTCGTATTCCTCGTCGGTGTAATACTTCTCTGCGTATTCTTTTAAATCATCCACCATGCTGTGTCCTACTGCATCGCTGAATGCAGCTTTTTCTCTCCACAGGATGTTTTCCGGCAAAATATGATCTGCTTCAAATGCCTTGCGCAGCAGATATTTTCCTTTTCCGTAGGTGTTTAACTTCTTCGCCGGGTCAATAGACATCACATAACGGACAAAGTCGAGATCGCCGAAGGGTACACGGGCTTCCAGGCTGTTTGCCGCAAGACACCGGTCGGCACGCAGGACATCATAGCAGTACAGCTCACGGATTCTCTTTGCTGCCTCTTCCTGAAAGGCTGCCGCGCTCGGTGCAAAGTCCGTATATTTATAGCCGAACAGTTCGTCGGAAATTTCACCGGTCAGCAGCACCTTTAAGTCTGTTTTTTCATGGATTGCCTTGCAGACAAGGTACATGCCCATGCTCGCGCGGATCGTCGTGATGTCATAGGTTGCAAGCGCTTCGATAACGGTTTCCAGGCTTTCCAGCACTTCTTCCTTTGTCATGATGACTTCGGTATGCTCTGCGCCGATAAAATCAGCAACTTCTTTTGCATATTTTAAATCAATCGCATCTGTGTCCATGCCGATTGCAAAGGTCCTGATCGGTTTTTTCAAAATATCTGCTGCAATTGCACATACAAGGCTTGAGTCCAGACCGCCGGATAACAAAAAGCCCAGCGGAGCGTCTGCATCCAGACGTTTCTTTACCCCCTCCGTCAGCTTATCATGGATGTTTTTTGTAATCACATCAATATCCTCGTGCACATAACCATGGACAGCTGCGATATCCTCATATTTGACAAATTTTCCATCGTAATAATAGCTTCCGGGCGGAAATGCACGCACCTCGTCCACCCAGCCGATCAGGTTCTTTGCCTCACTGGCAAATGCAATCTTTCCGCTCTTGGAATAACCATAAAACAACGGACGAATTCCGATCTGGTCACGGGCTGCGATCAGCTTGCCGCTTTTGTGATCGTACAATACGCAGGCATATTCCGCATCCAGATGGGAAAACATTTCCAGTCCATATTCTTCATATAGCGGAAGCAAAACCTCACAGTCGGAACCGCTCTGGAACTGATAACTGCGCTCTTCCAGTTCCTTTTTGATTTTGCGAAAGCCGTAAATTTCACCATTGCAGATCACCCAGCTGCCGTCCCGTTGAAACGGCTGCATGCCGTCCGGGGTCAACCCCATGATCGCAAGTCTTGCAAAGCCGAGATACCCGAATTCGGTCTCAACGACCTGCTGGGCATCCGGTCCTCTCATCTTTGTCTTTAACAGATATCCTTCCATCGTTTCTTTGGTGACATCTTTTCCCGCGTAGCAGAGAATGGAACACATAAGCTTTTCCTCCTTTTCTTTTGCTGCGTTGCAGTTTTTCTTTCGCTTTCCGGGTGCAGATTCCATGCTCGCATGAGAAGCTGCGCACGGAAAGCTGCGAAGGGAACTGTAAGAACGCAAAAACAGCAGCCATTTGTCCTATTGGAGATAGGACGAATAGCTGCTGCTATATCCGCGGTGCCACCTAACTTGCCGCACTTCCTTGTACGGCCCCTTTTTCGCGTTCCCATGAAACGCTATCCCTGTAACGTGGGACTCCGGCTCGCCTACTTACAGATCCTGTGTTCAGCTTGCAGCTCGGAAGTGTTCTTTCCTACAGATATCCGCGCAGGACTCCCACCGCCGCCTGCTCTCTGTGCCGTCTGTCTGTACTACTTTTCTTCGTCATTGCTTTTTGTTTTTTACAAGATAGCATACCCGTTTCGCTCTGTCAAGAAAATTTTCACGAATGGCACGGGTGAACTGTAACAGAGCTTAAACTCTGCCTCTTACTCTTCTGCAAACAGAGGAGTAGACAGATAACGGTCACCGGTATCCGGCAGGATCACAACAATGTTCTTTCCTTCATTTTCGGGACGCTTTGCAAGCTCGATTGCTGCCCATACTGCTGCACCGGAGGAAATGCCTACCAGCACGCCTTCCTGATGACCGATCTTTCTGCCGGTTGCAAACGCATCCTGATTCTCTACGGTGATAATTTCGTCATAAACCCCGGTGTCCAGGACGTCCGGCACGAAGCCTGCGCCGATACCCTGGATCTTGTGTGCGCCGGCTGTGCCCTTGCTCAAAACCGGAGAGCCTGCAGGCTCTACAGCAACAACCTTTACATCAGCCTTTTTGCTCTTTAAGTACTGGCCTGTACCGGTCACGGTTCCGCCCGTACCAACGCCTGCTACCAGGATATCAACCTTACCATCCAAATCTTCCCAGATCTCAGGACCGGTTGTCTTTTTGTGTACCTCCGGGTTTGCAGGGTTTACAAACTGTCCGGGAATGAAGCTGTTGGGAATTTCCTTTGCCAGCTCGTCTGCCTTTGCGATTGCACCCTTCATGCCCTTTGCACCTTCTGTCAGGACAAGCTCTGCGCCGTATGCCTTCATCAGCTGTCTGCGCTCTACGCTCATGGTTTCCGGCATTACGATAATGATACGGTAGCCTCTCGCCGCTGCAACAGACGCAAGGCCGATGCCGGTGTTGCCGGAGGTAGGTTCAATAATTACAGAGCCTGCCTTTAATGCGCCCTTTGCCTCTGCATCATCGATCATCGCTTTTGCAATTCTGTCCTTTACAGAGCCTGCAGGATTAAAGTATTCCAGCTTGCCATAGATGTGTGCCTTTAAGCCCTCTGCCTTTTCAATATGTGTCAGCTCCAGCAGGGGAGTTCTGCCGATTAACTGATCTGCGGATGTATAAACGTTGCTCATTTGCTCTTCCTCCTTAAACCTACTTACTTTATATGTTAATGTGATTATATTCTGTCTTTTCGGATCTGTCAACCCTTTTTAAACAATAGAATGCACGCTCTGCGAGCATTCTATTGTCATGAATAAAATATTCCATGGTTTTTCCGGCATCAGCACAGACTTTTCATTGAATAAAAGCACCGCCTCCCGGCAGTTGTTTTTGCGTTATGAATTTCTTCCCCGGCAGGCTGCTTCCAGCTGTGTGAGCGCCTGCAAAAGCGTTTTTTTCGTGCACGCCAGTACGATGCGTTCAAACTGTCCCGACTTTTTGTCAAAGACAGAGCCGCCATCCAGCCAGAGCTTTGCCTGATGTGCAATGAGATTTTCCAACGCTGTGTCCGACAGTCCCAGTCCCGAGCAGTCCAACCATGCAAAGTAAGTGCCTTCCGGTTCGATCAGACGGATCTTAGGCAGTCTTTCTTTTAAGAAGCTGCGCAGGACCTTCAAATTTTCCCGCAAATATGCCTGGCACTGCTCAAGCCACTCGCCGCCATTTTCATAAGCTGCCTGGCACGCGATTAAACCGAGGGCGTTCAACTGGGAATATCCCGCTGCGTTGATCTCGGCTTTGAATCTGTCCCGGACCTCTTTTCCGGGAACCCAGATATTGGAAACCTGCAGCCCCGCCAGATTAAAGGTCTTACTCGGTGCAGTGCAAAGAATCATCTTTTCTTCCAGCTGCGGACATGCCTTTGCAAATATCGTATGCGGATGCTCCGGAAATGCAAAATCACAATGAATCTCGTCTGACACAACGAACACATGGTAGCGGTCGCAAAGCTCTCCCAGTTTTTGAAGCTCTTCTTTTGTCCAGACTCTGCCGACAGGATTGTGGGGACTGCACAGCAAAAACAGCTTTACATTCTGGGATGCGATCTTTTCTTCCAGATCGTCGAAGTCAATTTCATAATGTCCGTCTGTTAAAAGGAGCGGGCTTTCTACGATCTTTCTATTGTTATCGCGAATCACCTCAAAGAACGGGTAATAAACCGGCGGCTGAATCAGTACACTGTCGCCCTCTTTTGTCAGAGCGCGTACCGCCATCGCAAGGGCGAATACCACACCGGGGGTTTTTACAAGCCATTCAGACTTTGGCTGCCAGTCAAACCGACTGTCAAACCAGCGATACAGCGCGTCAAAATATTCTCCTTTTACCTCGCTATAACCGAAAATCCCATGGGAAACCGCATTCTGCAGTGCATCCAACACAGGCTTCGGCGCCTGAAAATCCATATCCGCCACCCACAATGGCAACACATCTACGTCACGTCCGCGTTCCACGGCGAAATCATATTTCAGGCTGTTTGTCTTTTTCCGGTCAATTTCCCGGTCAAAATTATAGGTTGTCATTTCTAATCTCCCTCTCAACAAAAATCCTGCCCTGCAGGATTCTTATGCCTGCAACGGGTCGCAAACGCGACTTTTTTCTGCTCCGCCGCAATGCCGTCCCTACAGCGTGGATTTTTTCTCAGGAAACAAACGCCTGCTCCAGATCTGCAATCAGCTCGTCCACATGCTCCAGTCCAACGGACAGGCGCAGCAGAGTGTCGGTGATGCCAAGCTTTTCTCTCCACTCCTTCGGAACATCCGGATGGGTCTGCTTCATCGGATAGGTGATCAAAGATTCTGTACCCCCAAGGCTCTCCGCAAAGGTGATGACGCGCACCTTTTCCAGCACGCGCTGTGCCGTTTCCACGCTGTCGACGTCGAAGGAAATCATCGCACCCGCACCTCTCGCCTGCTTTGCATTGATCTCATAACCAGGATGCGTTTCCAGTCCGGCATAATATACTTTTCTGACTTTCTTCTGCTCCGTCAGCCAGCGCGCGATGTTGCCCGCATTTTCCTGCTGCCGCTCCATGCGCACCGCCAGTGTCTTGATGCCGCGCATTACCAGCCAGCTGTCGAAGGGGGACAAACAACCGCCGGTCGTCTTTGCAATCAGGCGGATTTTTGCTGCGAGCTCTTCCTTTGCAGAGCAGACAAAACCGGCGATCGTGTCGTTATGTCCGCACAGGAACTTGCTCGCGCTGTGAATGACGATATCTGCACCGAGCGCAATCGGGTTCTGCAAATATGGAGATAAAAAGGTATTGTCTGTGATCATCAGAAGGTTGTGTTCTTTTGCAAGCTCTGCGCATGCCGAAAGGTCAGTGATCTCCATCATCGGGTTGCTGGGCGTCTCGATATAAAGTGCCTTTGTTTCCGGACGCAGCACCCGTTTGATCTCATCCAAATCACCGGTATTGACAAAATCAACCATCAGTCCGTTCTTTTTGCCGATGGTATTGACCAGACGGGTTACACCGCCGTAAAGGTCTTCAGAACAGATCACATGGTCGCCGGGTGCAAACAGATCAAATACTGCTGTCACCGCCGCCATGCCGGAAGAAAATGCCGTCGTGTCATAAGCGCCCTCCAGCGCGGTAAGGATTTCCTCCAGATGCTGTCTGGTCGGATTTTTCTCTCTCGTGTAGTCAAAGCCGGTCGAATGTCCCAGACCGATATGTCCGAACGTCGCCGTCTGATAGATTGGAAAGCTCACCGCCTTTGTCGGCTCGTCCCAGGAAAAATCCAGATTTCCGTGAATACACTTTGTTTCTATATGATTGCTCATTTTTCTGCTCTCCTTTGCAGTTATTTTTCGGATATTTTCTATCATTCTAATTGGATGCTTCCCATTTGTCAACACCAACATAGTTGGTATATATGTTTATAATCGGTTCCACAGTGGCCTTCTCCAGGACGTTCCTACGCGCCATTCGCAATACAATAGAATGCACGCTCCGCGAACATTCTATTGTCATGAATCGCGCCCTTCTCGCCGCGCGGCAACACGGACGTTCCCCCGCGCCATTCGCAAAATCGCGCCTGCGGCGCTTTCCGCAGTGGCTGCGCCACCGCTTCTTTTGCTCATGAAGTGGCGCTTCCTCCGTGACTTCATGTGCACAGATTCTCATGCGAGCATGGAATCTGTACCCACGAAGTCACGGGGGAACTGTCAAACAAAATAAAATTTATTCTTGACCGCCCCCTTTCCCAATGCTATAATGCATCAGATGAACAAAGGCGTTCATGAGTGAAATACTTTTCTATTTAGAAAAGTGTTTGATTCATGGACGCCTTTCAGTATTTGTACAGCAAACACGAGAGAATGAGCGAGGTGTACTTATGGAACAAACTGTGTACTTACAGCTGGAGGACGGGACCTGTCTGACCGGAAAACATTTCGGCGCTCCTTTGAAAGAGGACGTCATCGCGGAAGTCGTTTTTACGACGGCTATGACCGGATATACAGAAACACTGACCGACCCCAGTTATTACGGACAGATGGTCGTTCAGACATTTCCCCTGATCGGCAACTACGGCGTCAATCCAAAAGACTTTGAAAGCAAAGGAATTCACATGAGCGCATACATCACCAGAGAATGGTGCCCATGTCCTTCCAATTTCAGATGTCAGATGGATCTTGACGCTTTTTTAAAGCAGCAAAATATCCCTGGCATCTATGATCTGGATACCCGCTACCTGACCAAGCTCATCCGCGAGCGCGGCGTCATGAACGGACGGCTCACATCCCTCCGCCCGGACTCTGCAGCTGTTGAAGACTTAAAGAGCTGGGCAATCACGGACGCGGTAGCACACGTTACCTGCAGGGAGCCTTACCAGATTCCGTCCCCGCTTCCCCGCCATCATGTCGTTTTGTGGGACTTCGGTGCAAAACAGAATATCATCCGAAA
>OGDF01002169.1_pt1 | contig 27274 bp, 28 predicted proteins | sample 1570141 | NCBI WGS metagenome assembly OGDF01 (sample SAMEA4370581, study PRJEB24528) | human gut metagenome | reverse complement strand
ATATCAGTTCATTATAAAAACATCAAATTTTTGTCTTGACAACTGAGCCATTATAATGGAGTAAATCCATATAATTTATCTATTAAAAGTTTTTTAGTTTTCTCTACAATATAGCTTGATGTATTTCCTTTAAATACATTTATTAAAAATTCAATATTATGCATACATGTATCAATGTCTTTTTTATAAATATTATTAGATATAACACAACTAAGTTTTTCAAGAAACTCTTGCTGTTTTTCATTACATGATTTTTTAAATATTTTTATTAACTTCTTTTCAAGCGACTCTCGTCGAAAATATACTCGAATAATTTTTACTGTCATTATAACCAAACATATACTACTTATTATAAAAGAAAAAACTACCCCAATAGGTCTTTGCATTACAACATATACAAATGAGTTTACAAGCATAAACAAACAGCATTCTGACAATATTTGAAAATTCATCTTAGAATCAATCAATTCCATTTTTATTATATCTTGCCACAAAACAATCTCTTCCTTGTTGCTCAATATCGTTAATAGTGTAATAACCAAAAATGAATTAGCTAGTTGTGCTAAAAATACATCCATTATCACACCATCACCACCAACTTGTTTAATCATTTTATCAAATAAGGCATAACGCTCCTCTGACAAATGTATATCTAATATGCATACAATACATATGATAAACATTATAGCACTAATTTGCATAACAAACACTTTCTTTGAATATTTCAATTTCTTTTCTCCTTTTTATTGTATTGTATATATATTAACACATGCAAATTTTAAAAGAAACACAAAAATGATTTTTCTCTTTGCTAATAACCTGCTAATACAACCATGCCAAAACACCCCAAATCATACAAAAAAGAAAAATATTCAAAAAAACTCGTAACTGCATCAACCAGCGAACCCACAGGCATTCCAAGCACTTTTACACCACCTTCCAACACTACTGAAAACTCGCATCAAAGTTCTCCTAAGGGGCAGTTGTAGGTTCGATTCCTACTGGGAGTACTCGCGAAGTCAAAAAGCCATGCAGAGAAGAGAAGTCTAACACCATTCAAGCTTGCTTGAATTTGGTGTTATGACTTCTCTTCTCTATAGGGCGCATGCCCGTGGGGCAAGTGCGAGGAACGAGCACTTGAACTAGCATGGCTTTCTATTCAACATATTTTCTTTCTCCATTTGGATATTCTATATATGCTCTTTTTGTATCCATATCATAACGTGCAATTGGTTTCTTACAAACCTTTGCCCTATGAAGCGCGGCTTTTATTGCCTCCTCTGCCCGATAGTCCATTTCTGCATCCGATTCAGAAATAAAGTCGCGGTATTCTTCATGTGTATACCTTTCGGTTGTTTCTTCTGCCATTCTATCCGCAACATCCAACGCATCTTCTATTGATTCTGCAAAACAACCACTCGATTCTCCCCCTAAACATTCAACTGATTCATTCATAGAAGCACCTTCCTTCTATTTCTAGTACATCACATTACACTACAAATATCAAGTTTTTCATTATCATTTGAATAAAATTTTGCTAAAAAGGAGCGAAATATTAAGTCTAAATCCGTTTTATAAGGATTTGTATGTGTTTGCGTCCCTAAATGATAGTTTTATTATACAAATCTCTCATTTATAAATAAATGGCAAAATGAGCGATTTAATCAGCTCTATTTTGCCATTTTTGCAAGATAAGCATAACGGTCAAAAAATATCCGCATGCTCAAAACACACATGGAATTTACTTTTATTTCCTAAACATATTCAAAGATACCTTGAATAGCATCCGATATATTAACCATCTCTGAAATTGGCAATCTGTCCACTTTTTTGTAACCGCGAAATGACATATCTAGCAACGCCAGTTTTTCACACTGTATATAGCCTTCATTTTCTTCTGTAGACATCCATATATGAAGTGGACCCGCAGTCGAATTTTTAATAATCGGACATCCAATTATTTCACCGCTTGTATTAAAAAAATCTTTGCTAACCACCAAAACAGGATGTTTTATTTTTTCAATCTTAAGAATATCTCCTTGGTGTAAAGACGCCATTACCACACCTCTCTTCCAACCGGTTCGCCCCAATCATATTCGCCGTCAAGCATTAACTTTCCATCGTATTCAGCAGCTCTGTCTTCCAACGTTTTATGCCGAAATTGTCTTGCCAAAGTAATCACCCCATCTGATACCTCAACATCCAAGAATTCATTTAATTTGATTCCCGCACTTTTCAACACTTCTTTGGATAAACGAATCCCTTGACTATTTCCCCATTCCTTCACTTGTGCCTGCATATAGATTCCTCCTTACATTTGGTATATACATAGTGTATACCAAACAACAAAAAATATCAATAAGTTTGTCGGTATACTCACACGTATATTCGCCTTGCTAATATATTGCTCCTTTGCTAATACAGCTACCAAAAAACTCGCATCAAAGTTCTCCTAAGCGGTAGGTCGGAGGTTCGAATCCTCTTGGGAACGCTAAAAGCCGTTGGTTTGAAACTTTTTAAGTTCTGCACCAACGGTTTTCTTTTTACAAAGAGACGAAAAAACACAGAAACCCGGAATGGATTTCTGTGCAATATTATTTCTAGGTTACTATGTTCCTTTGCGACAGGACGTTTGAAGAACGTCCTTCATAAGGTTGTGACATGTTAAATCCTCTTTCTTAAATTTGCAAATACTTCTTTGGCAGGTTTTGATTCATTTGCTTTTGCCTGTAAAAGTCCTTTTTCCATCATTGAATTAAATTGAGCGTCTGATAATTCATCTCTTGTTTCAACTGTTTTAGGAAGATTTAAAGCGAAAGGAATTCCGTTGTTTGCAATTACTTGTCTATAGGTCATGTCAATAAAGACAGAAACAGGTATGCCTAACTTTTCTAAAATGGCTTCTGCCGATTCTTTGATATCCGGTTGAATTCTTGCTGTTACATTTGCTGTTTTTGTTGCCATAATAAGCACCACCTTTCAACAACCTGCAAATAACCGATTAGCAGATAAATCTATCAACCCTTATTTATCATTTCCGCTATTTTTAAAGCAACATAAAATTTGTCAAGATTATGATTCGCATCATGTAATCCTTCAGAAGTATATTCCAACTGGTCAACAATATCACCTGTTACCAAAAAATCATAAAGTTCTATATTATAAAAATCACATACAGCCTGCATACCTGCAAGTTCCATTTCAACTGCAATACAGCCCTCCGATTTTCTTTTTTCAACAAGGTTCCGGGTTTCTCTGTATATCGCATCTGTAGTCCATACTTTTCCCATTACATACGGCAACTCTAATGCTTTAAAAATATTTTCCATAACCTCCGCATTTTTAATTTGTATATAATCTTTCGGAGATGCATAATGGTAAGACATTCCCTCGTCTCGATATGCTTCGTATGGAATAACATATTTCCCCTTTGTTGTCTCTTTATCAAGTGAACCCGCAGAACCAAACAAAATGAATTTTTTGGCACCTGTCATCCAGTTTACCTCAATAATATCTGTTCCCGAAAGAGATGCACCAATTTCAGAAAGATAAAAAGCTATCTTTAGATTATTTACGTCCAATAGATAAACAGGCTTTATTCTATTAGCCGCTTTCATCTCACCAATCTTTTCATTTTCAAAAAGTTTCAAAACAGCTGGAAATATCTCTCTTGAAAATGTTGCTATTGCAATATCGCAGATTTTCCCCTTTTCTCCAAAAAAAGACGATGGTGTTATTATAGCTTCACTTTCCATATCAAATGAATCACTTATCATTTTTATACAACACCCCCCTCCTTATATCATTAACAACCTCTTGTGCATCCCTATATCTTCCAGCATTAGCCTGTTGGCGAGTAACATATTGAACCTTTACCAAGTTTTCTTCTGACAATCGTTCCATCATGTCAACTGTTGCTTCTAGTGTACTCATAATAAATCACCCACCTTCAAATTACTAAATATATATTAGCATTATATCTCAAACAATTACATTTCTCAACATTTTAAGAGAAAGAAAAAGATTTTCCAATTCTGTTTGAATTTATTTTAAACTTCAAATTTCAAAACCACTAACTTCCCCCCCAGCATACACTTTTGCACCTTTTTCTTTTTTAACCGTATAAACAAGCTTACTGAAAGAACATACCTTATGAAAAATAGCAAGAAACGCTCTGTCACATATGCGACACGAATCGTGTCATCTTTCTATTACATTCTGATTAAAGTAATACAATTCAATCACTTTCATCATCTCCTCTCTCATCCATCCAGTAGTCATAAGCTTCCTCGTACCCATAATCATATGCCTCTTCACTTTCATCATCCCCAAATTCATCATATGCAAATTCTTCTGCATAATCAGAAGCATAATCATCCGGATCATCGTAATCCTCAACACCATTTGTTATCTTTTGATTTACTTGCGGTTTTTGCGTTGGGTAGTAGCTTGTACGGTCACTATCAGATGCACTGGTATCATCCGAATCGGCGTCGTCATGCTGAGCCGATGAACTCGATGAACTACTCTTGCCTCTTGAACTGCCAAAAATTCTCGAATCATATGATGAATGAGAACCCGAATAATTATAATCATAAGATGAACCTTTTTTTCGGTTCGCCTTATAGCCCTCTTCCGATACAAACCAAGTTCCCGGAAGAAGACACACCGCTATAATTATCGCAGTAATTTTTACAGCCTTCCGAATTTTTCTCATGCGTTCCTCATTACCTCCATTGGCTTTATGGAATGTAATTCGGTTTGTAATTATAAACACATCAATTACCGTACAAATAAGTGCCATAATTAAAATTGGAAGTGGTTGATGAACATCATTTACTACGCTTAGAAATGCCACAATCGGCATTTCAATCAAAATAAAACCAAATATCAATAATAAAAATGTCATATGAAACTCTCCCTTCTCTTGTATGTTCTTAAGATTATCTCCTTACTGTCAACAAGATTATAGCGCCTCTCATTGTACTATATTCCGTACGCCTATCCATACATAACCCACCCATTGACCTAACTCGCAAAAGCTTCTCTTGCGGTCACCCAAAATCCTGCCTTCCTTTGACCTATTTCCACTTTTTTTCTAATTTAGTCAACTTTTACAATATATTTGTTGACCTAAATTTGGATTATCTTAAATACAGTCATTCACCTTGGTCATTTTTGATGACCTATTTGATAAAAAGCGACCTTTAAGTCAACTTTTATCTATAAAACAGTTGACTTGATTTGCTATTTTTCAAAATCAGGTCAACTAATCATAAATATCGCCCACAAAAAAATTCTAATAACAGATTTTGCATTTCGTTCCACCTTGTTTCTTTGCTCTATTTAATCTCCTTTCCAATTCTACTCCTCCGCCCAGGCAAGCGCACAGCGTACGGCACGCTTCCATCCGGCTAATTTTTCATTTCGCAATTCTTCCGGCATATCTGCCACAAACGTTTTAGATAGTGCCCAGTTTTTGCGGATATCGTCCACATCTTCCCAGTAACCTACGGCAAGTCCTGCCAGATAAGCGGCTCCCAGTGCGGTTGTCTCTACACACTCCGGTCGAAGCACATCAACACCTAGCACATCCGATTGAAACTGCATTAGGAAATTATTGTTCGATGCCCCGCCATCGACTTTAAGACTGACAATATCGACGCCGGATTCCTGCTCCATAATTTTCAAAATATCGTAAGTCTGATATGCCATCGCTTCTAAAACAGCACGTACAAAATGCTCCTTTTTACAGCCTCTTGTCAACCCTGCAACCGTTCCTCTTGCGTATGGATTCCAATACGGGGCACCCAATCCGGTAAACGCAGGAACCACATAGACACCATTCGTATCTTCCACCGCATTGGCAAATGCCTCTGTCTGAGCAGCATCTTTCAATAACTCCATCTCATCACGCAGCCACTGCACACCTGCGCCAGCCACAAAAATACTACCCTCCAGCGCATATTGAATCTTATTTTCAAAACTTGCTGCAATCGTAGTGAGCAGGCCATTTTGGGAATTTACCGCTTTTTCTCCCGTATTCATCAACAAAAAGCAGCCGGTTCCATAAGTATTTTTCACTTCCCCCGGCATAAAACAGCACTGTCCAAACAAAGCCGCCTGCTGGTCTCCTGCTGCCCCGGCAATCGGAATTTTCCCGCCGAGCAGACTCAAATCCGTGCATCCATAAACACAGCTGGATGGCCGAACCTCCGGAAGCATAGATTTTGGAATATGAAAATAATCTAAAATCTTCTCATCCCAACGCAAATTATGAATATCAAACATCATCGTTCTAGACGCATTTGTGTAATCAGTTACATGAACAGCACCCTTCGTCAAATTCCAAATCAGCCAGGTATCCACCGTCCCAAAAAGCAAATCATCTGCTTCTGCCTTCTCCCTCGCTCCTGTAACATGATCCAATATCCACGCAATTTTCGATGCAGAAAAATAAGCATCCGGAATCAGTCCCGTCGTCTTTCGTACATAATCGGCCAGACCATCTTTCACCAGTTTTTCAATGTCATCTGCTGTTCTTCGGCACTGCCACACAATCGCATTGTAAATAGGCTGTCCTGTATGCCGGTCCCAGACAATCGTCGTTTCTCTTTGATTCGTGATACCAATCCCCGCTATATTTTCGCCGGTTACACCAATTTTACTCATCGCCTCTGTCGCAACAGATAACTGTGATGCCCAGATTTCCATAGGGTCATGCTCCACCCATCCCGCATGAGGATAAATCTGTTCAAACTCTTTCTGTGCCATGCTGCAGATATTTCCCTGCTTGTCAAACAAAATACAGCGTGAACTTGTCGTTCCCTGGTCCAGTGCTAACACATACTTTTTCATGTATAACCTCCCCATATTATTTTTTAATTACATCCGCATACTCTGGATATTCTGCAAGAAATTTATCGATAATGGAACAATGGCTCCAAAAGTGCATTGGATACACCTGCTTTGCTTTTACCTTTTGAAGAAAATATAATATTCCATCCGCATAACGTCTTTCCTGCCTTGGATCCAGTGGAACAAACGCAACATCCAGTGAAATATTTTTCATTTTATCAATCTCATGCCTGTACATCCCTGTCATTTGCCGGTTTTCCCTCTCCGATGCAGAATCAAACACCCAGTCATGAAGGTCTCCCGCATGATAAATCTTTCCTTCCCCGCAAGTAACGAGATACGCTACGCCGGCATCTGTTGAATGAAATGTATCCACCAAAAAATCTGCCTCAATTTCATAATGTGCATGAAATCCGGCTTTTAAAACAGGAATTCCATCCGGATATTTTTTCTCCTTAATATCCTTTGCAAGAATCGCAAGTTTCGGTACAATCCCCTGTTGTTTCAAAAGTTCAAATACTTTTGGTTCATAATGATCCTGATGTCCATGGCTGGCGAACACATATACCGGTTTATCCGGATTTAACTTCGGCAATTCTCCTTTATAATAATCAAATATAAAATACCGTTTGGCTGTCTCGACTAAAAAACCACTATGAAAAATCCTTGTAATCTGCATGCACCTTTCTCCCTCGTTTCTTTGCAAATTATTATACCATTCCCCTTTTCTATGCGCAAATCTAAAAAAATGCAATTCTTATTATCCGAATTACAATTAATCCAATTTATATATCAAATCAATCATTTTATATTATAATTATATTGACTTACCAATAATATAGCATTACTATGTATATATAAGAATCAAGGAGGTTTTTTATGGCAAGTACAATTCAAGTTCGCGTTGATGACGATCTTAAAAAAAAATCAGATAATCTTTTTAAAGAACTGGGTACAGATACAACGACCGCAATAAGAATGTTTCTTACCCAGGCTGTCGCTCACAATGGATTTCCTTTTGAAATAAAAAGAATTTCCGAAAATCCATATTTGCCTTTATCAGAAGAACAATTATTACAAAAGTTAGAATTATCAAGAAAACATGCAGAACAGGGACAATACAGAAATGCAGATGATGTAATATCAGATATGAGGGCAAAATATGGATTATAATGTTGTAATAACATCAGATGCAGAAAAAGACCTTGATTCATTTATTCACTATCTTTTGTTTGAAAAGAAAAATGAACAGGCTGCCTCTAGTGTATTAGATGATTTTGAAAAAACCAAACAGATTTTATCTGTTGTAGCGGGAAGTCTAAACTATTGTGCTAATTCGCAATTAAAAAGACTTGGATACAAACGACTCAATTTTCAACACCATAGATATTTTATGCTCTTTCGACTTGTTAATAATTTAGCAATCGTAGATAATATTTTTCATGAATTACAAGACTACGAAAGTTTTATAAAATAATATAACTTATGCTGAGTAAACTCAAAAACAAAACCACATTGGAGGCCATCGTATGAAAGTTGTCGTTGCCATGGATTCTATGAAAGGCAGTTTAAGTTCTTTAGAGGCAGGAAATGCCGTTTCGGAAGGAATACACCGCGTATTTCGCGATGCAGAGGTAACTGTCTGCCCTTTGGCAGATGGCGGAGAGGGAACGGTAGAAGCCCTTACCCTTGGAATGAACGGAACAATCGAAAAAGTCAATGTCACAGGACCGCTTGGCTCCATGATAGAGGCTTCTTATGGCAGAATTGCAGAAAGCAATACGGCAATTATTGAAATGTCCGCAGCCGCAGGAATCACGTTGGTAAACGAATCCGATAGAAATCCACTTCACACGACAACATATGGCGTTGGGGAACTGATAAGAGATGCGATAAAAAAGGGATGCCGCAAATTTATTGTTGGTATCGGGGGAAGCGCAACCAACGATGGAGGAATCGGTATGCTCGAGGCTCTCGGCTACGGCTTTTTAGATGCCGATGGAAAACAAGTTCCATACGGAGCAAACGGACTAGCCTTAATAGAAACGATAACCGATGAGCATGTTATGCCAGAACTGAAAGAATGTAAATTTAGAATTGCATGCGATGTAACAAATCCGCTATGTGGTGCTAATGGATGCAGCGCTGTTTTTGGTCCACAAAAGGGTGCAACACAAACGATGATTACCAAAATGGATACATGGCTTATGAATTATGCAAAAAAGACGAAAGAAAAATATTCCGACGCCAATCCAAATCAAGCAGGTACCGGAGCAGCCGGAGGACTTGGATTTGCATTTTTATCTTATACAAATGCCGTTTTAGAATCCGGCGTTAAAATTATTCTTGAAGAAACCAAGTTAGAATCATTTATAAAAAATGCAGATTTTGTAATAACCGGTGAGGGACGATTAGATGGACAGACAGTAATGGGAAAGGCACCAATTGGCGTAGCAGAAATTGCAAAAAAATACGAGAAAAAAGTTCTTGCTTTTGGCGGATGCGTCGCAGAAGATGCCACATTGTGTAACCAACATGGCATCGACGCATTTTTCCCTATATTGCGCACGATAACAACGCTGAAAGAAGCGATGGACTTTAACCATGCAAAAGAAAATTTAAGTGCTGCCGTTGAGCAGGTTTTTCGGTTGATTCAGAGTTTTAAGTAAACTTACACCCTTCCTAATTCGCCCCTTCTTCCAATCCATCCTTAGGTAACTTACGCAAAAACACAACAGCAATTGGCATTGATATGGCAGATGCCAGAATATCCGTAGCCGGCTGTGTCCACTGAATTCCCCGTAGTCCAAAAAGCGTACCAAGAATTAACAAAACCGGAATATAAATTGAACCGCTTCTAAATGTCGCTAAAATCGTTGCTCTCCCTGCTTTACCAATTGATTGAAACAACATATTGGCACAGACACTAAAAGGGACTGCCACCTGTGACGCACATTGAATCACAAGTGCATAATACGCAATATCATATGCATCCTGATTGGATAAAAACTGCATGATAATCTCGCTGCGAAAAACAAACACCACTCCTGTAAATACTACCAAATTAGCCAGTCCAAAAAATAAGGTAAACCAAAACGCCTTGCGCAGCCTCGTATATTTTCTTGCTCCATAATTGAACGACGAAACCGGTTGAAATCCCTGACCAATTCCGAGTGCCACACTGAAAATAAACATAAAAATTCGCGATACAACACTCATCGCAGCAATTGCTGCATCCCCATAAATAGCAGCTTGCGCATTCAATACCATCGTAGAAATACTTGCAAGTCCCTGGCGCACCATACTTGGAAAACCGGACGCAAGAATACTTCCAAAGACACTTGCTTTCTTCGTAAAATACCGAATGGACAAACTGCTTTGTGTCTTACCGCACAACAAAAAATACAGTAAAATACCAAAAGATATATACTGTGAAATCATAGTCGATAAAGCAGCACCACGAACTCCCATGTGAAGCCCAAACATGAAAAATGCGTCCCCAGCCATATTCAACACACCACCGGATACCAGACCAACCATCGCAAGACTTGCATAACCCTCATAGCGCAAAATATTGTTCATTACACAACCTGTCGTCATTGCCGGTGCAGAAAGCAAAACATAAAATGCATATATTCTTGCATATGGTAAAATTGTCTCTGTACTTCCCAGTAACCGGCACAAACCATCTAAATTGAAAATACCAAACACACTAACGGCTGTCCCGGCAAACAGCGCCAAGTAAAATCCTGTTGCCGAAAATGCACGTGCCCGCTCCTTTTTATGTGCCCCCAAAGCCCTGCTGATATTTGTTCCTGCGCCCTGTCCAAACATAAAACCGAACGCCTGAATAATTGCCATTAGCCCAAACACGATACCAACTGCTCCGGTCGCACTTGTTCCAAGCCGGCTGACAAACCAAGTATCTACCATATTGTAAACATTCGTAATCAGCATACTAATTGTCGTCGGAAGCCCCAGTTTCATAATTAACCGGCACACCGGTTCTTCCGTCATTTTTCGATATTGTTTTTCCTCACTCGAAAGCTGCTCCGTGTTCTCTTTCATCGCCGCATACGGCCTCCTCACAAATCCATATCCTTGAATTTACCATTCCACATAATCTTTCATTGAAAAATCTGTGTCTATTATATTGATAAACACAGATTTTGTCAATTTATCTTGATTTACCGCAATTAATTCGGCACTTTCCATACTTGTCACACAACTCAGCTAATTCCTTATATACTTTGCCAGTAATCCTATATAATTCATTATCTACCATTATAAAATTTAAATTTATAATCTCCTGAATATATATTCAAAATTCTTATACACACATCCCGATATATCTCTCCTTCACTCTGACTCAAACGTTCCCTCGTTCCATGCCCCAGTAAAGAAATCCTTGAAAAATCATTTTTGACCTTACTCGAATCCGGATTTATTTCATAGGCTTCCGTCAATTCTGTTTTCAGAACTTTCTTTTCCACCTTAATTTGCTGTTCAATATTTTTCTCTAACGAATTAATATTTCTTTTGTCCTCAGCATAAACACACTTCTTTTTTAGGGACTTCATTACATTTTTGTATTCAGCCTTCCATGCTTTTTTATATGCTTCTCGATTTTCTCTAAGTTCCACCTCTGAAATATCCCAAGACTTTAGTTTAGGGGTGAAGTATTTATCAATGGGATTGTCAGAACCAGAATATTCCTCCGTATCTTCAACATTTTTCTCGGAATTTTCACTTTGAAAATCTTTACTCTGAGCCTCCTTTGAAGTCACCTGTGAATCAATGTGTTTACATTCTGTTTCACTATTACAAGATACATTCACTGCTGCGATAGTCAAAATTATAAGACATGTCCAAATTTTATTTTTCATTCTTCTCCTTGCATGATAACTAAACACAAATTATCATACTTCCCTTTCTAAATTATTTTCTATGTAATGTATCCTGCGTTTATTTTATTTTTTTCGCTTCAAAACATCCATTTTCATAAAAAATTATTGTCTCATTATCAATTACTAACAAGGTCCAAATATCATTTTTCTGATAATACTCATCCTCAAAATCCTTATATATATTATTATTTTTACTCTGAGGCTTGCTTTTTAAAATTTCCAAAACATCATAATCTCCTTTTTGAATGTATTTTGCTAATTCTTTATTTCTTGAATACCCATATCCGCTCATAAGTTCATATGGATTTTTTATACTTATAATCTTATAATATGGATTTTTTATTTCAATTATTCGTCCTATATAGTTATTATCACATAATTTCTCTGCTTTTAAGGAATAAGCTCTTGGATATGAAATTCTTTTCGTAAATCTCCATTTTCCCATAAGTACCTCAATCTCTTTTTTATTATTCGTATATTTCGCTTCCTCTATTTTTGAAGGTTCTCTTTTCTGCTTATCTTCGCCATAAAAAAAACGTCCTTTTACATAAATAGTCAAAAACACAAGTAATAAAACTATGATATAACTATAAATCCTATTTTTCATACGCAATCCTCCTCGTATAATTAACATTATTTTGTGACCCGGCCGGATACATCGCCATACACAAACTGTGTATCATCCTGTACTGCCACATCTCCATAGGCATTGTAGCGGTAAGTATGTACGGTTTCTTTTCCGGTCTTTTTCTCCTTTGCTGTCCTCTCGGTCAGCCGGTTTTTGTTATCATATGTGTTTTTCAGCTTCGTATAAAACATACTAATTTCATTAACCTCGTAATTATAAAAATCTTTATACTGATATTACACCTTGTACCTCAAAAAAAAATATGTTTGTCATTTTTTGCAGAATGAGGGGACACTTTTGCAAAATAGTTAGTACTCTACGCAAATAAAAACTTGTAGAGCAAAACCGCCATCATTACACGCTTTAAGGGCATTCTTCGTAATCATTTTCTATTATACCAAGAACTTTTGTCGCAAATATTTTATTATATACATTTTGTTTTACCACATTAACATCTTTAATCTCTTAACACATATGATTATTCTTCTCCAACTTTCCCAAAAAAATCAACAAGTTTTTCTGCTCATACTTTTCCTTTACTATACAACTAAAAAATCCATATAATTAGAAGGCGCTCGCCACTTCCCACTTAGTTAATTACATTTTTTATAATTATCTTGCTATGTTGACGCATTCTTGCATCATCAATAACAAGTATATTCCCCTGTATGTAAAATCCACTTTTATTCACAAGACCTCTCCATTTATCATCAAGTGCAAATGGAAATTGGCCTTCATCCAAGGAACATTCATCCACCATTTCTTCTAACTCTGTAACGGAATCCTTTTTTAAAGATTCACGAAGATTTAAAGTTGCCCTCTCATTCTCGTTTTTTTCCAGCACCGCACGTTCTTTTGCATAAACATCTGTTCCTTCTTTCATTTTTTTAATAATTGTTTGCTTATCCACGATATCTTTTAAAAAAATTCTTTTCTTCCTTTTGAGGTCAATTGTAATATAATTGCACACTTCACAGGATCTGTTTGTATAAGTGCAATATGATAATTCAATTGACAAATATCTTTCATTATGACATCGGATTACCGGTCGTTCTCGTTTTGCCACTGAGCTTACAAAATCATATTTCATCCATTTCGTAGCACTATCAAACAAAATTTTATTTATCCCATCTGTTGTTTTCAGGTTCTCATCTGTTGTTTCTAAACTAGCAAAATCCACAAAAGGTATCCAACATTTTTTTGTCTTATTTCGAATTTTCTTTTCATAACTGTAAAATCCAATCGAATAATTACTATCCTGTACCGTTTCTTTTACTGTTACGGTATTTTTTTGTGTTTTGATATCATTACTTCTATTTGCATTATTTCTAATAATACAACTCACCAAAAACACAGTTAGAATAATAACTATAACATTAATTCCCCAAATAATTATTTTTTTCATTCATTAATTTCTCCTTCTTCATATCATGGTGTTATCCGTTTTATATTTACATGGTAGCATCCTACTTTATAACACAAATCTTTCTTTTATCGTTAAGATAAGCTTTGTAGCCTCCGTTAATGCTTTTTATTAATTGGGGATTTTCTTCCTTTTCCGTAAATCCTTCCCGCTTATCTCAATCGATTCCATCTCATTCGCATTAAAAAGGTACTTCCCTACATTATCTCGCTTCTCTTGCGACAATGTCATATCGTTTTTAACTTCTGTCTTTTGTTTGATCTTTTTGCCACCACAACCCACTGACAAAAATATACAAATCAAACTAATAAATATTATGCATATATTATTTTTCATCTTTTCACATGGTATAATGAACTCATAAGGAAATTAAAATTCACTACACATCTTCCTTTCTAATTATTTTCCTCTTTTTGATTTACCTCTTCCCTCGCATAAATATACTTACTACTAACAAATAAATGTTGCAGTAAAACTTACTTGACGCCTATCCTAGCTTCATCCACTCCTTATTAACCCATATCTGTTAATATAACGCTTTGGCAATCCAAAAATCTGTGTCTATTATATTAATAAACACAGATTTTGTCAATTTGCGTTCTCCTAATATTTAATCCCCATACATCCACCATATCCTATTTGTTGACCACTCCAATACAGACTGTTATTCTTTTTCAACATAATCGTTGAACCATTTGCTGCGTAAACGTGTTTTACATTTTTCATAAGAAATACCGGCTTACTGTTCCACCCCTTCTTGTATCGATTTGTAAATGCATAGCCCTCTTCCATATTATAATTATAACCAAGCCCATATGCCTTATTGTTTTTGGTTAGATATACTATAATTGATAAAAAGTCATCTATTCTTGTTTCTGAAACTGCTACTTCCTTAATGCTATTTGCTAGTTTTCGAGGTGTTGCAGAATACTTTTTCTTTAATGATTTGAATGTTCTTCCCCACCCCCATAATGTATTGTCTTTTTTTACAACCAAAACATGGTCCGTACAAGTTGCAATCTGCTTCACTCCACCATCCATTATTTTAACAAACTGAGAATACTTTTTCTTTTTGGAAGCAGAAATGAGTTTTCTGTTATTTCTTCCAATCCCCCAAACACTTCCATCTTTCATTAATACAAAAATATTACAGCCTGTTACATAATTCTCACCACATATTACCTGTTTAATCTGATTCCCTTTTCCACCAAAAAACGTCTGCACCGTATTATACTTATAACAGTCTTCTTCCCCTTTCCCCACAAGTTCACCCATAATTCCCCCTGTAATAAACAGCTTGTTATTCTTCACATATGCAAACATATTATTATTTCCCCATGCTTTTTTTACATTTGTTTCAACTATTATGTCATTATATGGATGTTTAAGATGATATGCCTTGTTACACTGCTTTTTTGAAACATGGTTGACAAAAAAATCACATGTAGTAATTCCTGAAAAAAGGACATTATTCTTTTTATCTATTGCTAAGTTACCATCAATCTGTGGAAAAACATTTTTATATTTCTTGGATATTGTATATATTCCATATTTACCATGTTTTTTCTCCGTTAACTGAACCTCACTGATTTTATTCTTCTGCTGAATATAAAGTTCCCAAAAATCCGGTTCTGACCCTATATAAACTTTTTTTACGTTTTTTGCTATTAAATCATATCTTGTGCACCAAACACTCTTTTCTTCGCCATTATCAAAAAAGTCCACCGCAGGAATCGTCTTTTTGTCCTTTGCAAAAATCATACACGGCATGCACTGGCTTAATATGCTTACTAAAATAACAAAATATACAAATCCTTTTTTTCTCATATCTTCTTGTATAATCCAATTATCCTCTTTTGAGGGTAATGAATTATCCTCCTTTCTCCCAACACCTTGGGTTTTATTGAATATTTCATTATAACCTTTCTTTAATACAACGATTTAATCCTCAAAAATGTTGCAATACACTTTATTCAATCATTTTTCTCCTAATCTCTTCCTCACTGTGTTTTAACACTAAATTTGCAAATTGACATTTCTAATTCTTTTCTAAATTCTTCTCTATTTTCCGCATTAGTCCAATCAATCGTTGGCCCTCTTTGACCTCGGAATTCAGCTAGATTTTTTTTGATTTTTCCATCATCTCCTTCACTCTGACTCAAACGTTCCCTCGTTCCATGCCCATCTTCCACGCTATTTTCTATCCGATGATTTCTGATAATTATATTGCTCCACACTTAATTTTGAAAATAGCTCACTGTAATTTATGCCGCCCAAATTGTAATCTTTCATAAACTCAGGTACAGCATTTACCTGCGCAGCAACTGAAAAATCTATTCCTTCCTGCTCAATAAAAATAATTGGAAATACACATATTTTTCCCTCATCATTTTTTACCATAATATCTGTCCCTACATCTGCTTCGGAAAAATCTTTAATAAATATTTGATATTTTCCCTTCTTTCGAATTGTGCTTGAATACTTTTCCATATATTCCTTGATTTCTGCCAAAATCTTTTTCTTATACTCCGATATTTCTGCCTTTGGAAAATAAGAATTAGGATAGTCAACTTTAATCTTTCCAATAGATTCTACTTTCCCTTGTGAAACTAATTTTTCTATATCATTTGTTTCCTCTCTTCCAAACTTTGTTTCCCACGTCTTTTTCTCAATATTATATTTTAAAGAACTGTAGTACTGGACTACTTCATCTTTCAACAGTTCTCCTTCAATTACCTCGCTTTCCTTAAAATAATATGTGCATATTTTCTTTCCTACCTTTCTACATAATTCTACTTCTTCATCATTACATATTTTCTTCCCTGCAACCTCATTATAGCGCTTTGCAGATACAAAAACAGACTCCCATAGTTCAATATTTTTTGCATATATATATATGCCTTCACTGCTTCCTCCTTATTTGGCGTAGTAGATTGGTCTTTTTCGTCAAGCACTTTCTGATTACTACAGGCTAATAAAATGCCACAGCACAAAATTAAAAAAGAGTATATTACCATTTTTTTCATAGATGTTTCTCCTCTCTATTTTAATAGCAAAATCTCGTATTTATTTCCATGACCAGATAAATCTTTTTTGTAAAAAAGCATATGATTAATAATTCTGGCTTCTTCAATATAATCTTTAGCTGTTTTTACCTCGTGTATCTTTTGCGAAAAAACTTGTTTTATGTTTGTGTCCAATTTATATAACCGCTCAGTCTTTCCTTCTGTTTTGATGTAATTTATGCCATCTTTTCCATGCACATACATTCCTGAATCATCAACCACTTTTACATCTTTGCCGGATTCATTATATAAATAAATTGCACCTTCCAACTGGTAATAAAGTTTATTATTTTGCGAAAATATTTCATCATATTGTACCCGCTCTCTGTATTTCCTTTTACGAATCACATTTTCTTTCTTTGAAGTCAAATCAAATCGATATATATCATTTGACGAACGTTGTCGATAGAAAAAGGCATGATTGTAAAAAGCACCAGAACGAACATCATATGCGATTCTAACTCCTATGCTTCCATTTAATCCACATTCTATCACCTCTAATCCGCACAATTCCAAATAAATATGCCCAGAATATACCTGCATCCCCCAAATTTCTGGCATTCTATATCCGGCCTTTTTCAACATTTCCGAGTCACATAGCAACCGTTGATTTCCATTTTCAATTTCAAGCGAATACACTTGCGACATGTTCTTTATGTAATAAAGTTCACTTTCTGTACAATATAAAGAAATTCTATTGTCATTCTTCCATTGCCTCATAATTATCTTTTCATGTGATTCTTTATTTATTTGAATCAATTGATTCTTTGAAGTATAAAATATAAATTTGCTGTTCTCAACAATTCCTCCACCCCATTTATAATCATCTTGTCCCGATTCATCGCAAATATCACTTTTTATTTTATTCTTTAAATCAATCATATTATTTACAGAAACATTTCCATGTTCTTTTACTGATTTCTTTTGCCCACAGGAAACAAGTACTAGGCAAATCATACAAATTATGATACAGTTTTTCTTCAAACCGTCATCCCTCCTTTCACCAATTTTCAGCTAATATTATATTTGAGCATATTTATTCTGTTATTCATTTTTATTATCTATTAATAATCATTACAAATCACAAAATCTTTACATCACAAGAAGTTAATTTCATCCCCTGCATACACAGTATCCCTATGCAATAATATAAAAAATGCTAGGATAATAACTTTTAAAATTGTTTTCTTCATCCGAATACCCCCTTGCGTATAAATCAACTTCTTTAATACAACGATTTAACCTTCCAAAATGTTGCAATACACTTTATTCAATCATTTTATCACATAAAGTGTCCTTTTTTGAAATATATTTTCTCCTCAAGAAATAGCATAATAAAACACTGCCAACACATACTCCAAAAAACAATTAAGCTATGACATTTTTTCTCATAACATCCTCACCTCACTTAAACCAATACAACCAAGCATTTCATATGTGCAGGCTGCCGCTTTATTGTGGTACTGTGTATGGATTCTCACTGCAATCAGCTTACTCAAAATTAGATGTTTCTATAACCGCATCTGCAATCTTTAGGCAATCATTATTTTTATCATAGTCCATATAAGCATACGCTATAGCAATAGTATTCCATCTACCTATACGAATATAATATTTTAATCTAATCTTCTTTTCTCCATTAGAACTCACATGCACCTGAATCCCTTCATACTCATCTAATGGTCCCATTTGTATTTTTACATCGTTTCCATTTTTTATCAGTTTACCCTTTTTGTAAACTCTACAATCTTGCATTATATCATTCATTTTGTCTTTCGGTGCCTTATCAATTTCAAAATCCTCTTTTTTATAACCAGAATCTAATATAGAAAAAGTGGTACTGTATCCAATTCTTTTACATTCAAGTACAGCTCGATAATTGTCGATAAGATACCCGGAAAAATATTCTATCTGTTTTCCTACATGATCAGCATCTGCCTTCTTTGAATTTGCATAAATGGATTTAAAAACGTCATTACCCTTGTCATATCGTATAACTTCACATGATGTGCCGGTTTTACCATTTATTACATTTGAAACGATAATCTCCTGCCTGCCATCACCTGTAATATCCGCTAACTGAAGCACAGGTCTGCGTACCCATGAAAAAAGCAAATTAGTCTTATAAATATATTTTTTGTGATTCAGATAATCTAATACAACTATGTAATTGTCTGAATCTATAGATTTAATTTGATTACTAACCACAAGAATTAAACAATTTCCATTGCTTTTTTTCTCTTTTGAATCCGTCGCATTCACCCCTCCTTTTGAACTCACTTGTATACACGATGATTCATTATTTTCAGTAATATATCCAATATCATAGGCTGTTAATTTTAATTTCTTATCAAAGCCTAGAAAAGACAAATCTATTAAACATTCATTCTGTTCTTCCTTCAAATAAGGTAAAATCATTGTTCTATGATTTTTTGTCTCAAATGGATTAAGAACAATAGGTTCCTCTTTTCCAGTGGTGTCTATTAGCAATTTGCCAACAATATTACTTGTTTTTTGTTTCTCAACATTCCTTGTTTGATGTGTCTGTATAAAGAAAAACAATCCAACAAGTATAATTGCGCTAAATAGCATCAGTTTTATTCGTTTTAAACTCATACAATCCTCCCTTAAATAAATCTACTTACTACTAACAAATAAATGTTTCAGTAAAACTTACTTAACGCCTACCATAGCTTCATCCCCTCCTCATTAATTCATATCTTTTGATATAACGCTTCGGCAATCCAAAAATCTGTGTCTATTATATTAACAAACACAGATTTTGTCAATTTGTCTTTTTCCGCAAATCGTGTCCATCTTTTTCTGATATTTCTCAACTAACGCATCAACATATCCTTTATCCTTGTACTCTACCTTAAGTCTTTTATCTTCGATACTTTATTAATGTAGGAATTTCCTCTTTTGTGTACTTAACAGCAACTGCACAAATTATGTATAATAATTGAAAAACTTTATTTAAATATCAAGGAGACTAACACATATGAACACTTTGCCACAAATAATAAAAAACTATCTCAAAAACTGTCAAGAACAAAAGAGACTAGATGCAAAAACCATAAAAGCATACCAAATTGACCTTACACAATTTTATATTTTTTTCAAAACAAATTACGTTTATGACATCTCAATTACAGAAATCGAAAGATACATAGCAGATTTACATCAAAATTACAAGCCCAAAACAGTAAAGCGAAAAATAGCTTCCATAAAAGCATTTTACCATTATCTAGAATATCAGGATTTTATACCGGTAAACCCTTTTAATAAAATACGCACAAGATTTCGAGCTCCACAAACTTTGCCTAAAACAATTCCTCTTCATTTAATGGAATTACTTTTTACGACCATGTATCAGCAACACTTTATCGCAACAACACCATACCAAAAGCGAAAAACACTTCGGGATATTGCCGTTGTTGAGACCCTATTTTCTACTGGAATAAGGATTTCAGAGCTATGTAGCCTAAAAGAAACAGATGTAAATCTTCATGATGGCTCTATTCTCATATTAGGAAAGGGCTCTAAAGAACGGCTTATACAGATAGGGAACAATGATGTTCTTCAATTGTTAATTAAGTACAAAAATGTATTCACTCAAGAAATCGGAAAAACAAACCATTTCTTTGTAAATCCAAATTCAAGTCCTCTTTCAGATCAATCTGTAAGAAGAATGTTAAAAAAATATGCTGCCATAGCCGGGATTGACTTACATATTACCCCTCATATGTTTCGTCATACTTTTGCAACTAGCCTGTTAGAAGCTGATGTAGACATCCGGTATATCCAGGAAATGCTCGGACACAGTTCAATTAACGTAACTGAGATTTATACACACGTGGCGCTTTCAAAGCAAAAAGATATATTACAAAACAAACATCCTAGACAAAGGTTTGAGCTATAAGTGACGGATAATCTTTAGTTATCCAACATTTTTCTTGGTAGTTCGATATTATCAGTCAATAAAAATAGAGGAGGCATGTAAATGAGTGAAATATTTGAAGAATACAAACAAATATGTGAAGAATTAAATGAATTTGAAGCAACTAAGATACCTCTCTGTGCTGCTGAAACGTATATATCTGATTTTACTAAGCAAGCACTAATCTCTAACTTTGAAGGAAAATATTCATTTGTTGAAGCAAATGGCAATAACTCTTTTATTGGTGGAGTATATGTACATAGGTTAAATGAATTATTGAAAAGGGAATGTCAGTTATTGTTCCATGCTAAATATTCTAATGCAGATACAATAACAGGAATTAATTGTTTTACTGTATGCGCAATGTCCCTTTTAAAAAATACTGATTCTGTTCTAATAACTACTCCTGATCAAGGAGGACATGCTTCTATACCTATTATTCTGGATAAGCTTGGTATTTGTTATGATACTATACCTTATGATTATGACAGTTATCAAATCGATTATATGAAGCTAAACCGCAAAATTGAATCAGGAGGATACAATTTTCTAATATTCTGTCAATCAGATATCATTAATCCTCCTGATATGTCCAAAATATCATTGCCAAAGTCAATGGGAGTTATCTATGATGGAACTCAAACTCTTGGACTTATTGCCTCTGAAGTTATGGAAAATCCATTAGATGTCGTTAAAAATATTGTGTTGATTGGAGGCACTCACAAAACATTACCAGCACCTGCATGTGGATTGATTATGACCAATTGCAGTCCCTATCAGCATCTTTTGGAAAAGAATATTACCCCCAATTATTTACGAAATACTCAGCCAAATCATATTGCTGCCTTGTTGTTAGCACTCCTAGAACAGGAGAAGTATGGAATAGCCTATCAAAAATTGACGGTAAAAATTGCAAATCAACTTGGAAAAGAACTAGTTGATTTGGGTTTTAATATTGCAATGTTAAAAAATAACCAATATACTTATACACATCAGTTATTTATTATGATGAGTCAACCAGACGCAGACGATTTTTTTCAAACAGCGGAAAAATATAATATTACATTAAACCAAAAGCATAAGCGCCTATTTGCAAATGATGGTATAAGAATTGGCACTCAGGAAATAGCAAGGTATAATTGGAATTCAAGTAATATCAAAATGCTAGCTCGACTATTAAAAGCTATCAAGACTCATAATGATAAAGATATACGATTTTACAGAAACCAATTAATATCATTAAAAATTCCCCATTTTACATTTGAAGACATTGTTATAGAATAGGCATTATCCTAGAATCAATTTGTTCCTGTATTTGTACGGCATTGGAATCACCTAACTCTATATTCCGAATCCTATGCCGTACAATATGAGAATATAAGTTGTTCTGAGATAATTCAGTGAACTCATTTTCTGACATGAGTTCAAAGTCTAAGTTGATTTTTTTGATTTTAATCAAATAATATGCCATCAAATTCGTTTGAAGCCTAATGTTATTGTCAAAAGGTATATCTAGACAACGCTTATACTCTACTATGGCTTTCTCATATTGTTTATATAACCGATATATTTCAGCCTTAACAAAATATGCATTCGCACGTAATCTATTATTTTCACTTTCATATGTTTTGATTATTTCATCAATCATTTGAATTAACTGCTCTTCTTTTGCAGGTTTTTCTTTATAGAAGAAAAATATTGGGGCATATCTTTTTAATTTATAATTGTCGTAATCATTATGAGATAAAGAACTGTTTGTAGCCCTTTGAAACTGTTTGTAAAATTCTTCTAGCGAGTTGCCCGAAGAATTGGGAACGTACAAATCATTGACAAAATATTTTGCGGCTAAAATTCCAAGCGAATCAACCAATGCTGCAAATGAACGGTCATAAATATTTTCTAATATCTCAAGTGCTTCATTACAATTCCACATATGTTTATTATAATGTGCCTTGTGTAAATCAATTTCAAAGGCCGAATTATATTTTGTATAAGGTTTTAACTCAATAATCGATAATGTATCTATTGCAGTTTGATATTGATTTAACATATGTTCACAATTTGAGAGAATTAAATAATATTTATATGCTAAATGAATATTATTATAAAAATCATCTTTATAATCAGATTCAAATCTCGATAATTTTTGCCTAGCAGTTTGATACTTGCCTACGAGAATATCCATTTCTATTTTGTGGAGACATTCTTCATATTCTGTTGTTTTTTTATTGGAAATATCTTTTATCCATAAAACACATTTTTGCTCACTAAGCAACGCTGTGATTCTTCCAATATTTCCATCCGTTAATTGAAATAAGGTATCAACTTCATTCTGTGTTAACACGCTGATACCAGGATAATATTCTTTTATTTTACGTTGCAATTCTTCAATATGATTTTGACAAAAAGCTGACATAGTGTGTGTTGTCAACGATGGGCTCGCGTTATATTTCAAAATATAAATCATTTGAAAATGAAATTGTCTCTGTTTGCTTAAAATAATTTTAAAGTTATCCACATGATCAAAAATTAAAACAGTTTTATTTGTTACTATATTATCCTTGAAATATGCGTTTAATTCCATTTCTGTGTAGTTATCCATATCAAGATAGTCAGCTGTTACATAAGCACATTTAAGTTTCATATCTCTGAATTCTGGATCATTTTGATTATTAATATAATCACACAATCTTTTAGCCATCCAAGTCTTTCCACACTGCTCTTCCTCTCCGGTAATTTGAATACAGTGTTCTTTAACATTTAAAATACGAATAATATCCTCGAGATCTTCCTTTCTGTCGGTGAATATTGATTCTGTTAATTTATTTTTTCGAACATTCTTTGATTTTCTATACTCCATAATAAGAGGTATTAACGAATATACAGATGGAATAACAACCACAAATGCAGAAAGCAAACCAATCCACATATTATTATATGCGTTAAAGCCAACTATAGTTGCAATAATTGCAAGAAAAACCATTGAACAATATAAATACATTGTTTTTTTCAAGGTATTTTATAACCTCCTCTGTTTTTATTGACTGATAATAAACTACCAATCAAGTTTTTTAAAAAATTGTTGGATAACTAAAGATTATCCATCTCTTATATCTATATATATTTTACATCTTTTCCCCCTATTTAGCAATATAATTCCTAATGATTTTGCTTTTTCCTTTTTGTTTCCACGAGTTTGCCAGACTTATTATATTTGTTTACTACGATCTGGTAACTAGCACTGCCATCCGTGTTGTTCTGCGGAAGTTCTTTTTTGATTTTACACAACAAAAGATTATAGTCATACGTTTCCGCCACATTCTCATTGTTTTCATTGACAACAATCTACCTCCTTCTACGTCCACTTTATGTAGCTGCTCCTATCTTCCTCATAAATATGCAAATAATCCCCTTGCACATCTATATTTGCAGAAAAATACTTGCTAAATGTAAATATTGTTTGTGTGTCTCCCGTTTTTAAATTATTCCTAATAATTCTATTGTCGGTTTGATAAACAAATTCATCATTTTCTGCTATTATTGCAATACTGGAACTTTGCTTTTTCAATATCTTCAACTTATTATTTTTTTTACTAATTTTATAACAGCACGCCATAACCACATCCTTTGACTCAATCGGATATGCTGGAATATACTCCCGTAACACGTTGCAAACACCATAAATTTTATCTCCCATTTGATATTCGACTATTAAATAATTCGGGTTTGAAATACCACATTGCCCTATTTCCTTCACAAGTAAAGTTCGATTAATCTTCTCTTGCTTTATTTCTGCCTGATAATTAGATTTCACATCATCCAACGTAAAATTTCCCGTTGAGGTTCCTGCATAATCCAACCATGAGGGTTCTGTTGAAAAAAAGCCCTCTTCATGATAATACATCTTGGTATTTCCAATTTTGCATCCCCAGTCATGATTCTTTATTATTTTTTTCGGCTGTTTTCCAAATTTCTCTTCCTCTATATAACGATTTGCATAAAATCCTTTATAATAAGATTCAAAATAATAACGGTAATCATCCTTTAAATCCCAATTCCCAAAAAATAAATAGTTGTCTTTCCATGCGATTGTTGCAACATTAGACACCCTACATTCTTTTAATTTATTTGACTTGTAATCATATTGAACAATTTTTCCAGTTCCTTTTTGGTCATCCCATCGATATAGTAAAAAAAAGGTCTTCTCCCCTAACACCACTTGATCTGGGCTATTACCTAATAAATCAAGTTCTGTTACTTTTGTTCCGACATGATCTTCAATTAGAATATGTTCCATTTTTGCATCAATTTTACCAGTATATTTTTCGTTTGACATTATTGGCATTTGTTCATAACCAAAATAACATCCTTTCATCCTCTCTCTTGGAATAGAAATCAATATCCAATATGCCAATCCTATAAATAACATAATTACAAATAAAATACAGCAACTAATTATTAATTTCCCCTTTTTTCTCACTTTATCTCCTTTCATAAATGTTTAAATACAATTTCTTCATCGTACACCATTAGGTATATCTTCTCTTCTGTAATATACACAAATTTTGAAAATTATCACAACCCAATATAAGTAAAGTGCTAATACTCAAAATTATTAAACTATTGCATAAAGCCACACTAAACGTTGCAACACAAAATATATTTATTTCTTTTTTATCAACATTTTTATCTCTTCCCATAATTACTGCGCATGAATCGTCTCTTTCTCAAATACAACGATTTATCCCTCAAAAATGTTGCAATAAATTTACCTCAATCATACCATACATCACTTGGAAGTTTCACACCCTTCTTCTTCAACCTAATAAAATCCACCCCATCTCTATATCCACTCTGGTAAAAAATCAACCCAGTTCCTTCTTCCCAAATAAAAGTCTCCCAATATCCTGAATGCTGTGGATATTGGTAGTAGCCACCATAACGCAGTCTCTTTTTAGGCGAATCTTGAATCTTTTTTAAGTACTGATGCCAGTCTATCTTATCGTGTTTTAATGTATCTTTATATGTCTTTTTCTGCCAAATAGTTGCACTATACTTTGGGATCTCACTGGTCTTTATGATTCTATTTAACGCTTTCTTCGACAGCGTCCAAACATTTCCTTGCGCCTCGTAATCGTTATTTTCCCATATACGAATTATCCTGTTTTTTTGCACATAAAAATAACCAAGGCTAAGTCTTTTTGTGGGAATTTTAAGATCTGAAGCCTGTTCAATCTTCAGGTGATAAAGAATACCTTTTTTTAGTTTTGCTACCTTTATAAAATTCATTTTTGTTTTATATTCTAACGCCGGAACATCTCCCCATTCATCATAAAAACCTGCCCTCGCCTCAAATTTAACTTTACCACTTCCTTGCATATTCCAATACGAATTAATACCTTTCGATGAAATCTCAGTATTTCCCTGAGACTTTTTTGCTCTTGGTTTTTTTGTTGCCTGTGGTTTTGTTGTTTTCAATTTTGTTTCTTGTGATTTTGTGTCCATCGTTGGTTTTGCTTCGACCTTTTTTTCATTCTTTTCAACACTATAATTACCAATCAATGGGGAAATCCTACTACAAACATAGACTATCGCCGCAAGTAAAATTACAATTCCTACCGTTGTTAAAATAACTTTCTTATTATACATAATGCATACTCCTTTATATAAATTAACTATTTAACCTATGGTATAAATTTTATCAATTAACAAAAATACACCTACCTGTTTATCAACCACGTTGGGATCATATCCACTATCATCTGTATATTTTCCTTTTTTGTTAATATTAGTTCCACTAAAAACATATGGGCTATGTTGCCATATTCTTTTTGACTCAGGTTTCCCATTGTATGTAAGTGCAAACGAACACATTCCTACAAAGTCTTTAGAAGTAGCACTCAATTTATATCTACCACGATAAGATGATTTCATATCAATTGCATTTTGGGCTGCACGAACAAATTGCCCTTTGGGATAAAATATTCCTTTTGGCTCATTAACTGTTTCTTTCCCCAACATATCTCCATTGTGTAAATAAGAATCAAATTTTCCACCTAAACAATCACTTGTATTCTCTCTATAATGTATTGCTGCCACTAACTGTGCCGGCACTTTTGCTTTTTTTGCAACCTTTTTATACATAGATTTATTTTTAACAAATGCCTTCTTAAACTTTTTCAATTCGCCATCAAATTTCCTTGTTTTCTTTTTTATTTTCCTTTTCTTAATAAGTTTTGTAATATATGTATATATCTCACCACATACCTTTTTATTAGTATATGGAATATATCTTCTATACCCAATATTTTTTTTGTATTTTTTTAAGTCTATTGTCGGCATACCAGGGATAACCCTATTATGCCCACTCGGGTCCACCATATTCACCCCATCATTCTCACAATAGGTATACAAATGCAGACTCAGCGGCTCATCACTTTCCCCGGTATAGGT
>OGDF01002165.1_pt1 | contig 27295 bp, 29 predicted proteins | sample 1570141 | NCBI WGS metagenome assembly OGDF01 (sample SAMEA4370581, study PRJEB24528) | human gut metagenome | reverse complement strand
GTATATGAAGTCTGAAAATGATTGTGTTGCATGGGATTTTTCACTTGCGTTAGAGTTGCTCATAACCCGAAGGTCGTCAGTTCAAATCTGGCTCCCGCAACCAAGAAAAGTGCCGAAAACACGTCGTTTTCGGCACTATATTTTTTTGCTTTTTTACAGAAAAATTGATTTTGACCCCAATTTGACCCCAAAACATCAAAAAAGAAAAGTGGAGCAGGACAACACATCCTGCTCCATTTCCTTTATAGATTGATAATCACCACAAATTCACCATGTTGCAAAATGATCTCGTTCACAGGTGTCGGCGTAGGCGGGTACATTGTGGCTAATTTCTGGGCAATGGCGGTTTGCAGACACTGAATGCCGTATTGCAGATTGTTTGCCTCAATGCTCATATCCTCAAAGTCCACAGGATTCAGCAGAAAGCCACTTGGCATTGGTGTTACAGCGATTGCATAGGACTGTACTTGCGGCATACTGGGCAGGGTGAAGAATTCCTCCATAACCTTCATTTCCTCTTGTTTCTGACTGTCCAGAACGTGCGTATAAGTATCCAGCGTAAACGAAACCGAGGAATGCCCTAACAGAATTGAAGTGGTTTTTGCGTCCATGCCTTGTTCCATGGCACGGGTGGCAAAAGTGTGTCTGAGGGCGTGAAAGGTGTAGTGTCCAAGACCAGAGGCTTTCAGAATCTCATCGTAGGCATCCTTGAATGTTCTGGGTTCCAGGTATCCGCCAAATGGGTTGGTCACCAGAAAGCCGGAATCCTGATAGGCTGCACCAGCTGTCATGGCATCGTTCTGCTGTACATTTTTCCACTGTTGTAACTCGCTTGCGATATTGGGAATCAAGGGGATAGAGCGGATAGAGTTTTTCGTTTTTGGCTCTTGGATAACAATCTCCGTGGAATTGCCCATGCCGTTGTAATCCACTTTGGGCAGACGGTTTATTGTACGGCGGATAGAGAGCATTCTCTTGCCGAAGTCGATATCTTCCCAGCGGAGTCCCAGCAGTTCGCCCAGACGAATCCCTGTGGCAAGCGTCAAACGAATGAAAATGCCGTACCGGTACTTATAACTGGTGTAGATAAGTTTTTGCTGCTCCTCACGGGTGAGAATCTCGACCTGTGGTTTTTCATTGCGTGGCAAACTGACTGCATCACAGGGGTTGAAATCGATGTAATGTTCCAGCACTGCCTGATTCATCGCCTTGTGCAGGCAGCGGTGAAGATTCAGAATGGTTTTGGGCGAAAGCCCCTGTGTATTCTGCTTGTAGTTGTAGAAGTCCTGCAGGAGCTTTGTCGTGAGATCTTTCAGTTTGAGGGTTGGAAATGCTGGTGCAAGATGATTTTCGATGTAGCCACGATAGCTGACATAGGTGGACTGCTTGACCTTGTTTTTCATATAGGTTTCCAGCCAGAGCCGCAGCCAGTCGAGAAAGGTGGTGGAAGTCGGGTCAACGTGTTTCTGAAAGTGGATTTTGTACTCCTCTTCGTGCAGCTTCTGAATTGCCTCTGCCTTGGTTTTGGCGTAGTAGGAGATGCGTTTTGGCTTTCCGATCTCAAAATCGTAGCCTGCCGTGACACGAATCTCAAATCTGCCGTCTGCCCGTTCCCGAATGCTGCCTTCGTTGTGGTTTCTCTTTTTTCGTTCCATATCGGATACCTCCATAGATTATTTTATGGATTTGTTGCATATCCGATTAAAATGGATTATTCTGTCTGAGCCGATAGTAGGAGGAACGGGAGATATTGAGTGCCTGCAATGCCTGTGAAACCGTGATTTCTTTTGCATCAATTTGTTTGACTACAGTGCCCCAGTTCTCCGGTTTTGCAATTGCCGGACGACCAAATCTGACATTTTTCTTCAAGGCGGCATCGATGCCCTCACGCTGTCTGCGTCTGATTTTCAGACGTTCATTTTCCGCAATACTTCCAAGCACCTCAATCAGAATTGCATTGATCATATCCATGACCCACATCTGCTCCGGCGGAAAATCGGTCAATGTAGTGGGAATGTCGAGGATTTTGACATGAATGCCGTTGCACTTGAAAAACTCCAACTCTTGCTTGATGTCAGATTTACTTCTGCTGAGTCTGTCCAATTCCTTAATCACCAGCGTATCGCCGTTCCTAAGCATCTGCTTTTTCAAATACTGATAACCCTCACGTTCAGTGTCTTTGCCGGAGCATTTGTCCACAATGATATTGTCCCTGCTGACGCCATAATTTGTGAGAGCCTCGATCTGTCTGTCCTCGTGCTGTTCCCTGCTGGAAACACGGGCATAGCCGAATGTTCTGTTGTCCATAAAAACACCTCCAATTGTCTCAAAAAGTCCTGTCACTTTTGGAACGTCCCAAAAGTCAAAAACGGACCTTTTGGCACAGTTTTTTGAGAAAAAAGGAACCGTCCCAGAAAGTACACTTTTTGGAACGGTTCTTCTTGTAATTACTGCTGTGCAAAAATCTCTTCACTTTGAACGGCGTTGATCGTCTCCAAAAGCAAGTTGCTGTCGCACAGCATTTCTTCGATCTCATCGGCAGAGTAGCCGTAGTCCAGCAACAAAAGGATGTCATCTTCTGTTACGCCGTAGCAACTGCACATCTCCAACAGCAATTCCTCCTGTTGTGTGTAATACTCCTCTTCCAACTCGTCGTACCAGTCAGCCCATTTGCCAAACCGGAAACTTTCCTGCACCTCAAAGGTAGAGCAGGTCAGAAAACCATAGCGGTCAATCTTCAAGATTGTGCCCTCTTCCAAATTTAACACTTCAAACCGATACTTGTGGAAACCAACTTTCTGCAACGCCTTTTTCAGGATACTTTCGGTCGAGGCATAGATGTAAAGCCCTAGCTGTGCAAAATGGAGCAGGCACATGGGATTGCTGCCCTTGACGATGTAGAGCGTATTGTTTTCGTCCAGAGCAGTAAAGCAGAAACTGCCTTGAACAGACTCCGCCATGTTTTTGAGCGAGTCGAAGTCCAACTTGCCCTGCTGTTCCAACAGCTGCACCGCAACATAGCTGTCAGTTTCGATCTGCGTTTGCGGCAGATGTTTTTCCACACGCAGTTCCTTGTCATTGTACAGCACACCGTTATGTGCAAAGGCAAAGTTGACATCGGCATGGCCATAGAACGGATGATTGTTGTAATTGAACTTTTCGTTTCCCTGGGTAGTCATTCTCGTATGTCCCATAATCGCTCTTGTGCCGTTGGGGGCGTTAAAGCGAATCTTGTGGGCAGGTTTCGGTCTCTTGTAGATAGTGACCTTACCACTTTTCACATAGGCAATACCAGATGCATCTGTCCCTCGTTCTTCTGCTGCATTCGCCAACGCCTGTGTCAGCTTTTTCAGCAGCCTGTCCGAAACAATGCCCTTATAGTCCAGCCAACCAAATAATGCACACATTTTACATCTCCTCCTCTGCACAAACTTCTTCATTTACATATAGCTGTCGCTCTTTCAGGTACTGAATGAGTTCAGGCTCAGTGATGTCAGCCACAAAATCCGACCATGACAATTTTGCAATGCTGTCATCGGTGTTATACATGGCAGCATCACAGATTCGATTGACTAGCTGAATGGTTGCAATGAAAGTGTTGTACTTCAAAGTGCCTCTGAAAAGTCTGAATTCCACGGTATGATAATTGCAGAGGTTCACAGCAGCATACCGACCGTTGCCGCCCTTTTTTGCCTTGTCCATGATCGCTTTCGGGGTATGTTCATAGCCGTATCTTGCCGCCCAGCGGTTCATAGCGTATTCGGAACGACGAGAAAATTTCAAAAGCTCGTTCCAATGATGCTCTACAAAGTACAAAATTCTGGAGATCACCTCGTCCTGTTCTTCCTGACTGTCGGAGAATGCGTTGCGGTTCACATGGAGATGCAGACCGCAGGTTGAAGTCTGATGCGAACGGTAGCCTTGATGGACTGCACGGTGCATAATATCTTCCCATGGGAATTCGTTAATGTGATAGTCCATAGTGCAGGGGTGGGAAACCAGCTCCATACCATCATCCAGCGAGCCGTCTGTCTTGATGTAAAGCAGGTCGGCGTGGGCATTGGCAATGTCCAGCAGTTCTTCCGCAAAGTCATCATCTCTGCCCGCTCCGTCAATTTCCAGTTCGATGCCAAAGTAACGATTGCCTTCGCCGTAGAAAATTGGATTTGGCTTGTAGCCGTATTCGTGAATCAGGTTGCTTTCTTCACGTTCATCCTCATAGCAATCACGGCAGTATGTCTCGCCATCCAGATAGTAGGCATCGTCCTCATGTAGTAACGCATCACAACAACTGCATCTAGTGTAGCTGTGATGATAGCAATGGCTGCACAGCGTAATGTCGTTGTCGCCATAGACATTTTCGTCCCAGATGCGTTCCCCACAGCATTCGCAGGTGGTGGTGTGATTTTCCAGGCAGTCAGAACAAATGATCTGCCCGTTCCATTCCGTGTAGTCATCGTCATCGATAAGGCATCCACAGCACTCACAATACAAGGTTTCTTCCTGTTCGGTTTTTACTTCTTCGCTCATTTGTTTTTCCTCCGTAAAATGAAAATAGCCCTACCGATTTTCTTCGGTAGGGCTTTGTGTTTGGGTTTAATATTCTTCTGCTAAGAGCATGGTGGAATGGTCGGTGTCGTCAATGACATAGACCTTTTGATTGACTGGATTTGCAATGTCAATCATATAGTCTTGACTGTACTCCGGCTGTTCGGAAAAGTGGTGGATGTGCTGTTTTCCGTTACGCACATCAAGTTTGAATACCTGGAAATAGTCCCGTTCTTCTGGTAGCTGGTCAATGCAGTTCCATAGAAATAGTTGTAACTCCACTGGTATTTCTGTTTGCACACCTCTGGTCAAAAATCGTTTATTCTGGAACATTCGGATACCTCCTTTCACTGGTTTGTTATGTCCCTATGTTCCGCCCGAAGGCGGTTTTTCTATGCGGTCGACATGATCGTATCATCAGTACCTGGCACAGATTCACTGTAATGATATACAATCGAAAAACAGAAAAAAGGCAAAGTACATGAGCGTACTTTGCCTTTTGAATTTCTTGTCGGTTATCTTATATGCTTCACATCAGAACTTTGTCTGAAATGGAACAAAGTTTCGGAAAGTGTATCCGTGAACAACGCCATTTTTCAAGCCGTGTTCTTTGCGGTTGTAAAGATTGCCATTGATGTAACACTCACCCTGTTCCATGGAAGTGAGTTCTGTTACAGGAACTCCGATGGTCTTGGAAATTGATTTTGCCGAAATGGTGTCGGGCTGTAGAAAGACTCTAAGTGCTGCAAGATTGATTACCTTTAGGAGATCTTTGTTGTTGCTGGGAAGGAACTGGGTTGCATAGTTTAAGCTGATGTGGTACTTTCTTCCCTCTTTTAGAATCTGCGAAATCGCACCATTGGGACTGAAATTCTGATTCTGGATCTCATCAATGAACACGGCAATATGCTGTGTCGGGTTGTTACGCTGCGTGTAGAACAGTGACATCAGAAGCATATCCACAAGTGCAGAGCCGCTGGAACAAGATACAGCATCTGTTGAAATGACGATAATGCCTTTGCTGTCATCAAAGAATTCGCCCCAGCTGCGGTCACTGCTGGCATATTCCAGAAAGCAAGAGAGCATATCTTCAAACTGCATGACAAGGCTGTCAGACATAGATTCGTCGGTTAGTCGTTCGTACAGATCAATCATGTTGACCGATCTGTTTTCCATAAGATCGCTGATTCCAGTGCGTAAGGCAGCTTTTTGAACCTTACCCATATTCTGAATGTGTGCAGATACAATGGCATCAATGATTTTACGTTTGGTTTCGGGAACACTTGGATATTGGAGATTCAGAAGATCTACTGGGACACCAAGCTCTTCTACCTTGTGAAATGTTACATTTTCGGTGATGAATTGGTCTGCCAGTGCTTTCGCATGATCATCTCCGCCAGCTGAAAGATTCTGGAGTATTGCTTCTCGTGTGAAGGAATCGCTGGTGTCTAATATCACGATTTTCTGACCAGCTCGAAAAAGACTGCACATACGTTCCGTAAGACTGTTGGTTTTTCCGCTTCCGCTTTGACCGAGATAGAAGCAGTGCATATTGTCGGCTTTCTCAAACTCATATCTTTGGTACACCTTTTCTCCCAGTCGGTTGGTTGCAATAGGAAGCAGATGTTCGGCAGGAGCAGTTTCTGAGAACCATGCCGCATACTTACTTTCTTGAATCTTCAGGCATAATGTTTTATCAAAAATGCCCTCCGATTCCATTGCCAGAAAAGTCACTCTCTGAGCCGTTCCGTTCTGATAAACCGTCAATGGATATCGCTTTTTCTTTGTTGCATGAAGCAGTCCCACATGATCCAAAGCTTTGATGATATTATTCACACTTTCCGTTGTTTTCATTTTCGGAAGGATCACATTCCGAATTGTAGATTCTTCCAGCATGATCAGATCATCCTTTACAATGAGTTGATATGCACCTGCAACGTAATTCATTTCTTTGCTGTGCAGAACGATTGAAATATCTCCGGATTGAATGCATTGACGCAGGACAGCAGAAAAGTCATTGACGATCACATCATCGTTGTCCGCAGAAATTGCGTTTGCCTCTATATAGGAGTGCAGAAGAGAATTGGAAACGTCACTGCTGTTAAATGAGCAGGATAGTTGCAATTCCACAAAAGATGCAATGCTTTGAATGGCAGTAAAACTGATATTGCTTTGCATATTAGGAAGTTCGGTGTGTATATCTTGACAGATCTCATTGACAATATTCTTTTGCTGGATAAGTTTCTTACAAGATGATAAAATAAATTTTTTGAATTCACTGAAATTTTCGCAGGCAATGTCAATCAGATAGCGTGTGATACAGCTAAGAGCATAGCACATTTTGTGTTCTTCCTCTTGCGTCATCTCTGTATAGAAGTCATCGCTGAGGCTGATATAAATCTTGTTGTCTTTTTCGAGAACAGATGATGCAAAGTTTGAGAGAATCGCAGTGCAGTGTGGTAATGTTTCATTATCTTCATGCAGTGCCAGAATATAATGAAGTGCTTCATTTCTTTTTGCTTCGTTATCGATGATATTGCAGTCATTGATGACGATCGTATCGTCTTTCGTGCTTTGAAAAACTCGTCTGATTTTGGCTTTGTTTGTATCAAAAGAAATCGGTGTTTGTCCTCTGTTAAAACCTTGCAGAAAGAACGCTGCCTGTCTTGCAGAATCGGTATTTGGATAGGAAATTACAACGATTTGCTTTGGCAGGTAGTGAATATCATCCAGAATACTTGAAAAAATTCCGCATAGAGAAATGATGTAGAGCATACGTTTCTCCGGTTTGTTCAGATATTTTTCAACATAAGACGTGATTTTTTCAGGTGTCTTCTTATCTCCTGTCATGTAGTTGCTGCGGATGTTTTCAGAACAGCATAAAAGAATTTCTGGCGGTATAGAACCATCATTGCAATAAAATTTTGCGTATTCTTTTTCCTCTTTCATGTATGTGGAAAATCCAGCATGGTATGGAATCATGTCCGCAAAATCATTCTGGTACATCGAGGTGATATACCATGCAAGAAAGCGATCGGCCATTTTAGAACTGGAGCAGACATATGTGAATCCAGGAAATCGGCTGACCAACTTCTTTTCTGTAAGCTCCTTTTCTGTGATTACTGTTGTTCGAGGATTTCCGATTGTATCCTGATATGCAATTTGGAAAATGTTTTTATAACTGTTTTCATCGCAAATGGCATAGTTTCTGACGCTGTTGATTTTAATTCTTCCAATTGCTGTACGGTTGCCATTATGGACGCAAATTCCAATATTGCTGCTGTTGATAGTAAACAAGTCTGGTTGTTCCTTTTTTGTGCGTTTCATGTTTTCAAGATGCATTCTCAGCATTTGATTTTCTTCTTGTGAGGCTTTTAAATCATTTGTTGCTTGATTGACATATGCCAGACTTTGATTGACCATCTGACTTAACGCTTGAATGGAAGAATTTTGTTCTGGTTGCGGAATGCAGGATTGTGGCATATTTATATTGGGATATACTTGTTGATTTGGATGACCGTAATAGGGGTTTTGATTTCCAGTTACTGTTGTATTCTGTTGTACCGGTTCATTTTCTCCTTGAAACACAAAAACATCCTGAAAGCTCATGGTTTCTTCCTCCTGAAAATATCGTATAGAGTCAATACAATTGGTGTATTGCTATTTATATTGTACAAAAAATCAGGAGAATCGACTACGTTGATTTTCTCAAAAAAATGAAATGGACTTTCACCTTGGAGCAGGCAATTGAGATGAGGTATCGGGATTATCTTTTAAATTGCCAAGCCATAAAATATCCAGTTTGTTTGTCTGTTTGTAAAGTAAGAACCGAACACAGCAAAGATAATTCAGATCTTCTCCGAGATAGATCGGAATGGTGAATATTCTGCTGAGAATGGGTTCCCGCTTATAATTTTGCGTGGTATCGTAAAGGTAAATGATTTCGTCAGCAAGTTCATTGACCAAAGTATCAAGTGAACCTTCGACAAGTGGAAGCTGCCTGTTTATCTCTATAGCTTTTTTGAAATTTTCGTCTTCCATGGAGAGGGCTTTGGTTTTACTCATATAATGAATTGCTTCTTGTACGATTTTTTCTACTCCAGGCAGACGAATTCGGCGATATGGTTTATCCCAGCACAAAAGGCAGATAATTAGCCTATGATAAATTTGGAAATCTGGTTCCACTCTTACGTTGGAAAGGTCTTGACGTTTCGCAGATAAAATCTTAAAAATGTCAGCATTGAGAGAATATAACGTTATCCAGAATTCAAAACTGGATGTGAAAATTGCAAAAATGATCGGATAGAGGCTGTGATGTAAATACTTTTTCGTTTCAATACTATGTGGAGAGAATATCAATTGGATCAGTTTTAAAAGACACTTATCTGCCTGAATCAGATCCTGAATAACGTCCTTTGCTCCGATGGATAAAAGAAAACGCAGAGTCAGTCTTTTTATGAGAATCTGTTTTGGCAGTTCAGGTGCCTGAGGCAATAGCTTGACTGCTGAGGTAAGCGTATGTTTTCCACTGCCATAGTATCGAATATATCGATCTGTATAAGATGTCTTTTGTTCGGAAATCGACATCAATTCCTGTACAATAATGACCCATTCCAATACAGATATTTTCTTTTTGGATTTCCAGAGCTTTGAAACTTCGGGAGCAAATCGAATCGCAAATTGATAGCTTGTATTTGAAGTGCGGATAATATCTTCTATTGTCACAGATTCTTTTAAGAGCAGAAAACTCCATATATGATGGATCGATTCATTTTCGAGATCAATATGCTTCTTGTCTATGAGGGGAAAAAATGATTCCCAGGTCATGTGCTCTGAAAAAACTGCGTGATCATTCAGTGCAATGACTTTTGGTGTAAACCGATTTGCATCAGGAAACTCATAAGAACTTCGGCGGCAATCCTCAACTTTTGCGATGATACGGCTGGAGAGCATTATGTTGTAAAAAGTGTCAATGACGTTCTCTCCTTCGTGCTTGCTTTCAAGGATTCCATTCTTTTGGATTTCTTCGATAAAAAATTGAAGTTCTGCAATCGCTCTTTTTAATTCGTCAGTTTTCGTGTGGGTTTCACCCATTGCGAATTGACACAGATGAGTTTGGAGGTATTGCCAGTGATCAGCGATCCTTTCAATTTCCTTTTCTCGATATTCAGGATGGCTTACACCCTGACGAAGTTCAGCAAGGTCTTTGGCAAATTTTTCTCCATAAACAGCATTGGGACTATCCGTGTGTTCCAAGGATGGATTTGCAATAAGATCGATAATGGAAATCGATTTTTGGGAGGAGAATGCAGGATAGCACGTATGAAATAAAAAGTACATCAGCTTTAGGACATTGAATTTTTCTAGATCGTTTGTTGCATAGGATTTGATGTCAAGCCGCAATAATTTTTTAGATTTATTTAAGATGCCGCTGGAATCTCTTCTCTCGAAAATTTCTCTTGAAGTAAAGGAATTCGATGTGCTATAGGGTTGTTCATTATCAAGAGTTTCATACAGTCTGGTGTATGTCAGAAACTCTTTGAATGCTTTCTGGTAAGTTGTTGCCATGTGATAACTGAATGATTCGGGCATAAGATCACCTCTTATCACATTGTAGCATAAAACATTACTGCCATCAAGTTTTTGGAGAAAAATAAAAAAAGTGTACTCTTTTTCCGAAAAAAACTTTTTGAGTTTTCAAAATCCGCAGGGTTTCAGCATTTTGCAAACTGAAAAAATAGAAAAAGAGTACAAATTTTTTGAAAAAGCAAAAAAATGATTCTCGTGTTATTCCTGGGAAGTGTGTTTAAGAGGTGGCTTATGAGAGGCTTTGAAACTCTTGCGATTCAGTATCTGGTATATAATTCACGAAAGAAAGTATTACTTTTTTTACAAACGACCGAACATAAAAGTAAAGCTGAATCGAGACAGATCAGTTGTTATGCAGTCATATCGATACAAATGTAGCCAAATCAGATGCAGGGAGACAGAGGTATTACCATTACCTCTGTCTTGCAGAATTTACTAAATAACAAACAGTAATCATCAATCAATAATAGTATTTAGCTTAGTAATCATAGAAGATATATAGTAGTATACATATATATTGTTATGATATATAACATAATAGAGTATACAGTATATATCACTATTACATGATTGCATTATATAGAATCTCATAACCAGAAGGAGGAGCTATCATGAGAAGTGAAAGAGAGAAGAAGTCCATTACAAAGAGCATTAAGCTCTCCCCATTACAAGTACAACAAATTGAAGAAAAGGCAAAAGAAAAGAATCTGACGTTTAGCAGTTACATGGTAGATTGTGCCGTACATGGAAACAACAGCATTACACCACAAATGGCAGTTCGGATACAGGAGCTTGTGAATATGGTGCTTGAGATTGCGGACAGTATTGACAGCACGGAATATATTCGAAAAGAAGAATTGCGGCAGAAAGCACATGATCTGGACGGTTTATTTACTTCTGTATCGCCGCAAGAAAAGTATGAAAACTTGCAGCAAAAAATGGGCTTGTTTGTAGAGGGAGGGCTGGACTTATGGGAATCTTTAAAGTAATCAGAAACACCAACGACGAACTGCAATATCTGTATAACGTTCTGAATTATACGATGGGCATACATACAGATTACGATAAACGCTATAGCCCGAACGTCGATATATACCATGCTTACGAGCAATTTCTTTCCGTGAAGAAATATTTCGGTAAGACAAGCGGTAATCCGGCATTTCATTTTATTGTCGTGTATGATGCGAGATCGACTTGGGGTGATAATTATGAGCGGGCGGAATCTATGAGCCGGAGCATTGCCTCTTATTTCTCGGACAAGTATCAGATCGTTTATGCAATACACCGAAAACTCTGCTCAAAGAGATATGGCGGTTGTTCGTCGGTTTATCACGCTCATTTTGTTATGAACTCGGTCAGCTATATAGACGGAGCGATGTTCGCAGGGAACAGATCAGAGTTGTATGCTTTTCTGGACTATATCAAACGAGTTACAGGAGATAAGTCCTGGGTAACGCAATATGGTTCTGAGAGAGAAACTGGTCATCAAGGCGTTTCTGATGCTGTGGCAGTGTGATTGAGCCTGTTTGGGTTTTGGCTGCATTGTGGCGAAATGGCTTGTTCTCAGTGCGGGTGTGGAGTAGGTTGTGGTTGTTGTTGTGTTCCAGTTTTCTGAAAATGCTGTTGTGAAAATGAGAGCATTCTGGTATAATAAAAGTAGAACAACAGTTAATATTACAGAGAGAGGAACAACAATGACGACAAGAGAAATTGACCGAGAAAGTTTTGAGAAAGCCAAGCAGTTATTTGTAAGCGGTGAGATCGATAGAATAGAAGTTGGCACAGTAAAAGGGTTACAGGCAATCCACAAGGTACTTTTTGACGGGCTGTACGACTTTGCTGGAGAAATCAGAACCCTGAATATTGCAAAGGGCAATTTCCGTTTTGCAAACAGCTTGTACTTAGATGCAGTTCTTTCGGCAGTCGAGAAGATGCCTGAAAACACGTTTGAGGAAATTATCGCAAAATATGTGGAAATGAATGTGGCACACCCGTTCATGGAGGGCAACGGCAGAAGCACGAGAATCTGGCTGGACATGATCCTCAAAAAGCGTCTGGGGAAAGTAACGGACTGGGCGAAAATTGATAAGGTACAGTATTTGCAGGCGATGGAAAGAAGTACGATAAACGACCTGGAACTGCGGTTTCTGATACAACCGAATCTGACGGATAAGGTTGATGACAGAGAGGTGATTTTCAAGGGAATCGAGCAGTCATATTATTATGAAGGGTACGAGAAATAGAGCGGTTAAATGACTGGATTGCATCGGATTATTTTGATTTTCAAATTCCGAGCAATTCAGTCATTTTTTCTTTTCGTGGAAAATTGGGATAACTTGTGGAAATCCGATATAACTTGAAACTACACATAGTATCCTATGAAAAAGACTGTGTATCCAAGCAAGCCGTATAAAAAAACACCAAATGCTCCAAAAAAATACGAACATATTAGTAAAGAGCAGGAGGTGATAATTATGGTAGCTCTACAGTACACAGAAACAAAGTATTTGCTGAAAGTTAGCGAGGCAGCAAATATGCTGGGTTTGAGTGTGCATACAGTTTACAGACTGATCGAACAGGGTGAATTGCAGTGTAAGAGATTAAGCATCAGAAAAACGCTGATCCCTGCGTCAGAAATTGAGCGATATGTCAACGAGCATTAACGGAAATAGGAGGTCGCATATGCTTACACCAAAGGAGATACTTACAAGAGAAGATGTCATGGAGATTCTGAAAATCGGCAGAAGTACGTTTTATAAGCTTTTGCAGACAGGACAGTTAAAAGGATTCAAAGAGGGGAACAGATATAAGGTGCCGGTTGAGTCAGTGGAAGAATATGTAGAAATGAGAATGAAAACATGAAAAAACGGTATGTCCTTTGTGGGCATACCGAATTTTTTATGATTGATGATATTTGAAAGCGATCATCTTTTCTACGATTTCAGCATCTTAATTTAATTGTTACATCTAATAAAAATATTGGATTTTATTGACTACAATTACATATTATGATATAATAAGAGAAACAGTAAAATTATTATAGTCATATAAAATAGAGGTGGAAAAATGAGTCTGATCTTATGTCCTGAATGTGGTGCTAAAATTTCTAATAGAGCTAAACAGTGTCCCCATTGCGGTTTTGAAAGTGCAGATTCGACTCGCCCTATAAGTGAGCAGGATAAATTTGAAATGTATCCAACATTTGAGTATGACATTGAAGGGTGGCAAGCTAACAGTAGAGATTTATGCGTTATTTCTTATGAAGACAATAAGAGTTTTGTCAGTCATTTTGGAAGGTGGAAAACTATACAATTTGAGTTTCCGGCGATTGCTGAAGTTATTTTTTCAATGGCACAAAAAGAGCATATTATGGCTGTTAAAATGGATTCTTATATTAAGGATCTTATTGCGAAAGGCATTTATCGTTTTTCAATAGATAAGCAAGGCGAGATATTACCAACAATTCGTGATGGAAAAAGAATAGTAAAGCAAGTTCGTTTAGAAAATAGATCTTTTTCACCGACTTTAACTCAGTCTTTTAATAATCTGTTAATTCACGCAACTATAACACAGATTTTAGATGAAATAGAGTTCGTAAGTGAAACAATTCGTGGAATTCATATTGAATTACAGAATGATAGATTGGCTATGGCTGAAAGTGCAAGAGATAAATTGAAACAGGTCATAAAAATTCAAGATTCAAAGTTGCGAGAGAAAGCTCTATTAAATGTCATTAGTTCTGCAACTGATGCTAAAAGAGCTTTAATGCGGAATTTTTCACAAAATTTATTATATGTTCAGGAACATTACCAAAAGAAATCATTGAAGAAAACTGATTCTGCGACAAAATCTGTTGATGCACTACAGGCACTTGTTGCAATCACAAATGCTGTTCAGATTGAATGTGAAGGCTATGCTATTCTTGGAGAATATGAGTCCTGTAAAGTATGTTTGGAGGAATTCAAAGGTTTCATCATTGATAATCGTCTCAATAAAAGAGATACTTTAGTGATGTTGAATGAAAGTCATCCTATCGATAAAAAAGATATAGTTAATCAATTTGTTGACATTTCGAAAAGAATTGCATCTTTTGATACTTCATCACAAATTGAAAATCATATACATGATTTATTGTCTGTAAATAAAGAGAATGGAGGTGATAGCAATGAATAATACATTTGAGATTCGTTATTGTAAGAAATGTGGTCGTGAACTCACGAGTATTAGTAAGAAAAAACTATGTGAACATTGTCGATGTACTAGGAATGAAAATATAAAAAAAGGTCTTTTGACCATCGGTAGTATTATTAGCGCAGTTTTATTAGGTCCCGTTATTAAGGGTAAATTTGGTAGAGATAAAAAACAATAATAAAATGATAAATATGAATGAAATAATTTTTATTGTTCTATTTTTTGATTATGTATTGCCTGTTTGATGTTGCTCGACTATTATGTTATAATTCAAACTCGTAACTGGAAGCAAACAGGCAGCATTTGAATCATTTGAGAAAGCAGCATATTGTGAAACTGAAATCTAGTGTAAAGATGATAAAAATAACACGAGGAGCAAGTAGAAAAAACTGCTCCTCGTATTGCATATATTAGTTTTGATTGCTGATCATGACTGTAGCGTTTTTACTTTTGAAAAGAACTTGTTTGCATCTTTTTACTTATCACTTAAAATCTTGCTACGTGCAGGGCGTTGATTTTCTGCTTTAACACTTGAAGTTTGTTAAGAAAATTGTTTTTGTCTAGAGAAATTAAGCATATGGCGGAGTGAATGTGCTCAGATATATAGTCAACTTGACTTTTTCTATGACTTCTGGGAATGGTTTCAGTAAGTTGATTTTAAGTTCTTCTTTTTCGGAAATGTGGATAGCAGAATCTCAATAATAGAAAAGTTGCTACATAGTTTACATTGTTTCTGGAATATGGTTTACTTTGATTGGTGATACCAAGCGGGCAGATATAATACTTTTTAAGAAAAGTAAAAGGATTAGACATAATCTATTATTATCGTTCGTTAGCTAGCCAATTATCAACAACAGCTTTCCAGTTTAGTTTTGGTTTTTCTTTTGTCCAAGAATTCCAATATTTTGGATCATCTGATTTAGGTCTATATTCTTCTTTTAAGTAATTCATATGAACCAACACAGGCAATTCTGCTGCCCATCCAAGCAATATTGCATTTTGTGAAGGCAAAGAGGGCAATTCTCTTAAAAGCCCTCTTAAATTATCAGGAACAAGTCGATTGACAAGTTCTTGATCACGATCATTACTTATTCTATGAAGCAAAAAGCTATTGCATTGAGACAATACTGTTGTGGATAATTCACTCGGTCTTTGCGAAGAAAGTACTAAACCTAAACCAAACTTACGACCTTCACGTGCAATTTTTTCAAAAACTTTTGTGCATAATCCAGATGCTGTCTCATTTTCGGCATCATTATATTTTTTTATAAAAGTATGAGCTTCTTCCATTACAAGTGTAATTGGTAATGTTTCTCCGTTATTTACCTTTCGGTATCTTTGCAATGTCTCTAAGGTTAATCGTGCAATTACAGATGTTATGATAAATATTAGTTCAGCCGGCATTAGAGAAAGGTCTATTACAGTGATGTTGGTCTCCTTTAAACTTGAAGGGCATATATAGTCATTAATCCATTTTTCAAGAGTAATATCATCATCAACAGAAATAACTTTTTTGAGTTTTGAATCAGAAAGTAAAGTTTTTATTCTCATTAGCATTGTTTCAACATATTCTGATGTACCCATCATTTGAGCATTTGCTTCAATGCTGTTTAATAGAGATTCGCCATTAAAAGGAATAGGGACGTCAGCATCAATTGGCAGATCATCTAAGTTATTTCCTCCGAACTGCATATATGCATTTTTTAAAGAGTCAAGTAGTTTTTCAATTGCTGGTTTGGTATATCTAGGCCACTCTTGATTGGTTGTGCTGGATTTCAGAAAAGTATCAAATTCTTCTTGTAAATTGTTGATGGCTTGATTTTGTGTGTCATTAAAGTATTCAGATGTAGTTATTCCTACTTGAAATGTTTCTATACTTTGCTTAAATCCTTTAGTTTTTCCTCCGCCTATATACGGAACTCCATTAGATGTTTCGATATTGATTGTCTTTTGTATTATCAGTAAATAGTGTTTCATAGCATTGATAGGATTTATAGCAGAAACATCAATATTATCTCTAACTGTACGCAATGCTTGAATCAATGTTGGTCGCTGAGTTTTTGAGCTTGCATTAGTAAAAGAAATCCATTCATTAGAGTTCCACAACCATAAAGGGATTCTTAATTGTCTAATATTACGAGAAGAATCTTCTTCGACTCCGTATATTCGAACATTCTTTATATCTCTGAATGCCGTAGTATACTCTCCATTTGGATCAAGTATAATAAATCTTGCATTAGCATCTGTATCATTTTCTTTTTTTGCTGCTTCTATAGACCATCGTATGATGCCAGCAGTAGAACAAGATTTTCCGCTACCTGTATTGCCTAGTATTGCAAGATGACGACCAAATAATCTATCCGGATCTATAGACACTTGTGCATTACCAGCTAAAGGGCTTGTGCCAATATTGACTCTTCGATTACATCCAGATTCCACTATTGACTTTAATTGAATCTGAGTAGGCAATAGCACAGGATCACCTACAGTTGGGTAAAATTCAATTCCACGAGAAAACTCATATGTATAATTTTTCCCCAATTCGTCTATATTTTCTTTTAGAATGCCTAGCGGGTTTAAACTCATTTTTCTTAGAGGATAAGGTAAGTCAATTATCCCAAAATCTTGAATACCGTTCCTTTTAGGATATTGAGATCGTTCTATAGTAATCCATTCTATTTGTGCAACAAGAAATCCACTTTCATTAGGAATCAATGTATAGCCATTTATTCGAGGAAAGGGACGAGGAAATCCTGTGTTCAAAGCAACATCATTGGGAGCTTCTATATCAAGCAAAACCTTGATCTCATCAGGAGACACAAAGTCAACACTTCCAATTCTTAACGAATCAGAGTTAGCAAGTGGTGCTGTCATTTTTACTTTCTCCTTTATCGTTATCACTTATTTTAGCAAATGCTTCGTCTTTAGAACTATCATATCGTTTCTTTAGCATTTCATTCATACGAATGGTTGCTTTGTCGATAGCAGGTTTAGGCAGATAAAAATTAACTAGATCATTGATATTGGCTATATCAGCACCAATTATTATCGACATTTGATTTGATCTGCCCCATTCTTTATAATATTTCATAATTCGTCCCATTGAATCATTAAATGCAATTATAACTAGATGAGTAGAGGGAATAGTAAGCATATCCTTAATAACCCGATTTATATGTTCATCTCCAAAACTATAACCATATGTAACCAGTGTACTATTCGGTCTGCATATTGCAGCTGCAAAATCTCTAAAAAGTTCAACGTAGGGGTACTCTGATGTTTCTCTATCCTTTGAAGCATTAGGATATATCATAATTTTTGAAGGTGAGCTTGGAAAACCAGGAGCATTCAGATATGGTTTAATATCTTCGGCTCCAAAAGGAAGTCCAACTTTTCTAATACAATTATTTGCATTTATCCAGTCAATTGAACCGTGTAGTTTTGTATATTTAACAACACCTTCTAAATAACGAGGTTCTCCACGAATACCAGGTGGATTGTAGTGCATATCAATGTCTAATCGGGACGAACGAAATATGGGAGAGAGTGACCCTACAAATCGATCAATCAGATGTATTCCAGCTAAATCAGCACCAGCTTCAATTAATCTATCATAATTTGTTGTGAATATATTTAATCGATCCCTAGTGCCAGTTCTACTTGCAAAACTCATCATAAAGATTATTAATTTATTAAATGCTTCTTCACGTAGTTCGTTTGAAGCAGTAGCGATTTTGTTTTCAATAGAAGAAATGTTTTCAGTGAACCTATTGATAATATCGTCTAATTCCTCTCTTAATTCATCAGCTTCGTTTTTGTTCCCCATTATTTCTAAGCCATGCAAAAGTTCGCACATTACTCGAATTTTATCCTCAATATTTGGAGTGTCTCCTCGTCCAGCAAGTTTGGAACTTTCGATAGCTTTAGCATTAATTTCTGCAGCATACTTTGAGTTTAAAGTTACTTCTCCCATACCATTATCAGCACTTCCACAGGCTTCGTACTGTATTGCTGTGGTCAAGCCACTACCTACAAGCAGAGATAGATGTTCAGATTGAAATAAAGATGAAAGCCACGGCTCTATACGATTTCTTAAATTAGAAACATTGAAGGTGCCATCTGGACACCATTCAAAAGTAGATCCATTAGCTGTCCTAAAGGTATTATCTTCACTGCTTTTTTCAAATTCAATTGGCTCATTGTCATCTCGGACTTTTACTATATTTTCTCCCATTTCTATTCTCCTTTACATTATATCTTAAACCCTTTATAACTCCCAAATCCCAGCATATACACCGCCATAGCTACAGCAAGATTCTCATCATCAATGTTCTGTTTCTTAGCAAGTTCTTTCAGCTCGTCTATGACAGTATCGTGTGGGACAACAGATTCTTCCAACTCGTCTACTGCTTTTTGAATGGTAGATGGCAGCATCATACACATTTGATAGAAAGCATCTTCTTGCCCTGTTACAAGAGCATAGAACTGGTCAAGACTTACACGTCGAATCAATTTATGACCGACCTTTTTCTTATCAACGGTAGTCTCCCATTTGATGTTTTGCGACTTCTGAGCAATAGCTTCAACAAGGAAACAAGCACAATCATCGTCGTTAAGAAGCTGGTTTTGCATCTTAATAAATGTTTTCCCTGCTGATGCAGAGTTCATAGTGTTATGTTTGTTCTTCATCTCAACATAAATAGTATGTACTACGCTGCCATCAGGCAAAGAAATGCCATCTGGATTTTCGTAGATTACATCCCAGCCGCCTTCTTTTCCATTGTCGGGAACACGGCAATTGTCAATATACTGAAATATACGTTGATGAAAATATCCGATGTCATTGTTATTGGATTTGTCACGCTGACGGAAAATCTCATTGCCTATGATTTCTTCCCACGAAGCCTGATAGACTGTTTTGTCAAATATCAATTTGATAGGATCAATAATATTCTTGTTAAAGCGTTTCAAATCGAAGGATTCAAGCTTTTCACCATATTTTCCAATAGTTTTCTTAACGTGTCTTGTAAAATCTTCCTCACTAATAAAACTCAAATTCCACATTATAATAATTCCTCCAACGCTAATTTAATTTGTTTTGCAATATCATAGGCAAGATTTACGGGAACGGCATTGCCAACTTGTTTATATTGAGAACCGATACTTCCGCAGAATTGCCATTCATCAGGGAAACTTTGACAACGGGCGTTTTCACGAATTGTAAAAGGACGTGCTTCAAGTGGATGACAGCGATCTGTTTGTTTTTGACTTGGAGAGGTGAGTACTGTGAGCGAAGGTTCATCAAGACTCAATCGGCGAAGGATACCTGTTCTTCCGCCCTCCATGTACCAACAGCTTTTCATGTATTCCTTGGCAATATCTTCGGGAATATTTCTCCAGTAACCACCCGGGGGAACAAGTTCAAATATCTTACGTTTATATTCCGAATATGGCGTACCATCGCTTTTGGGACAATCGAGTAGAATATCACGTAGAACGGGCTTGTATTCATGAGGTGCAGGAAAAGTAAACTTGATTTGATTGGTTAAGTCATTTCTGATGCCTATAGTAATAAGTCTCTCACGCTTTTGAGCAACACCATAATTCCAAGCATTTAATACTTTTTTCTGAATGGTATATCCGGTGCTTTCAAAAATTTCAGTAATAGTTTTGTATGTTCTGCCTTTGTCGTGTGTTAGCAGACCACGTACATTTTCAAAAAGAAACATCTTCGGTTGAAGCTGTTCTAAAAACTTTGCATAGTGATAGAACAAGGTTCCACGTGCATCCTCCAAACCAAGTCTTTTACCTGCATAGGAAAAACTCTGACAAGGTGCGCCACCCGACAAAAGATCAAGCTCACCACGTTGCAAGCCGAAATATTGTTGCAAATCAAGGCAAGAGATATTCGCAATATCATCATTAATGACTCTCCATTCAGGTCGGTTTCTGCGGAGAGTATCAGATGCATCTTTGTCTATCTCTACAAGACCGAGGGTATGAAACCCAGCCTTTTCTACTCCAAGAGCAAGACCACCTGCACCTGCAAAAAGTTCAATGGTAGAGAACGATTTTTTTTCCTTTTTTGTAGTAATATCCATAATATCACCAATATTGCAATTTAGAACCATGCAAATCTTTTCAAGACTTTCAAGAGAAACAGTTTCATTCTTTCCCATACGAGCCATGACATTAAAACTGATACCCGATGCTTCTTTCAATTCAGTTTTATTCATTCCTTTGTCTATTAATAACTTCCATAGATTATTGTAGCTTACTGCCACCATATTTTCTTCCTTCCTGTATTCTTTGATATAATAATGGGTTATAGAAATTATATCATAAAAAGTCGAAAAAGTCAATTCATCTCACGAAAGCGTTAGATAATCTTTTTTATATCACTTAAAATGAATATTGACATAGTAGGTTATTTGATATAGTGCAACTGTGCTAAAGTAGAATGTGTATGGAGGTTTTTGCTTATAGTAAGGATGTCGTTCAATTATGTTTAGTCAAGCACTGCAAAATAATAAGATTTATACGAAACCCAAATGCCACTAATCTTTCTGTTGATCATGACAAGAAAAAGAAGAGACTTTATTTAAAAGTAAAGTTGTCTCATTTTTAGCATAAATCATATTTTTTGACCCCAAAACTGACCCCAATATAGCGTACACAGTGCGTAAGCTGACGAACGTCAAAATAAAAAAATAACGCAATATCGCCATTGTCGTACGATTTGTGTATGTCTAAAGTATATCTAAAATATGAAATAAATCCCTCATAACCCGAAGGTCGTCAGTTCAAATCTGGCTCCCGCAACCATTCATATGTACGCCTACTTCAAGGTCACAATCGCCGTTGGAGTGGGCGTATACTTTTACCATCGCCTTGCACACCTGCTTGGTGTCAGTATCCAGACGCTCCATGGCATTCCGAAACAGCTGTACCAGCTTTTCCACGCTGACGGGGTTCTTTTCCCTGCCACGCCGGATGATGTCCTCCAGCTCTGATTTCCGCACACGCAGGCGCAGCATCTCCTCTTGCAGCTCCGGATAGTCGATGCCTTTGAGGATTGCTTTTGTGCCGTTTTCCAGCTGGAAGATGATATCCGCCAGTTCTTTCCGCTCCGTTTTCAGGTCGGCTGTTGCACCATTGATCTGACTGGCGATCTGCTGTGCCATCTGTTCATAGTCCAGATTGGCGAGGTACTGCCGCAGATTCTGCACCACAAACACTTCCAGCTCCTCTGCGTTGATGTTCTGAGAGTGGCACGTGTGATTCCGGTATTTGTTCCCGCAGCAGTAGTACCGTGTGGAATAGCCTCTGCTATTTGTTGAGGTATGCCCCACATAGCTGGCACCGCACTCCGTGCACTCGATCAGACCGGAGAGCAGGTAGCTCCGCTTCGCCTTATTGCACGCCCGATGTTTCTTGTCATCCATACGCATCTGCACTGCCTCCCATGTATCTTTATCAATAATCGCCGGAATGCTGTCCTCGATACGGACGGCATTTTCGTTTGGCAGATTGCCGGCATACTTGCCCATGATCTTGTGATGATATTTGCACCAGCTGTACACACCGATATACCGTTCATTCCGGAGCAGGTAGTACAGGCTGTTTTTCCCCATGACCTTGCCACGCCGTCCACGGACTTCGCCAATGGCGCTGAGGATTTCGCCGTAGCTCTTGCCGGCAGCGTACATCCGGTAGATTTTCCGGACGATCTTTGCTTCTGCCGGATTGATGACATATCTGCCGTTTACAATGTCATAGCCGAAGTTGGGCGTGCCTCCCAGAAACTGACCAGTCTTTGCCTTGGTGGCGATGCTGTCCATGGACTTCTGCCGGCTGGTGAGGACGTGATGCTGCCCTAGTCCCACGGTGATCAGCTCCGTCAGATAGTCGGCAGGGTTGAGGATATCGCCGATGTGATCTTCCACGGAAATGACCTGTACGCCCAGGACTGCCATTTGCTTCCGGAAACCGAACCAGTCGGAAACATCACGGCTGCCACGGCTGATGTCATAGATCACGACAGCGTCAAATTTCCGCAGCGCAGCGTCCTGACAAAGGGACTGGAACGCCGGTCGCTGGGTGTTGGTACCGCTCATTGCTTCGTCGGCGTAGCGGGCGGATACGGTGATGCCGTGAGAATCGCAGTATTCCTCGATCTTCCGCATCTGATAGGCGATGCTGCTGCTGGTCTGGTGTTCTGTGCTGTATCGTGCATAAGCTGCTGCCTGCATAAAAAAATTCCTCCTAGTACTTGCAATTTCAGAGGAAATATGCTACAATAGACCTTGTTTGGGAAGTCTATTATCGCAATAGTTTTTCCTCTTGCCGCTTCACGGTTGCCGCCGTGGGGCGGTTTTTTTATGTTGTTATGAATTCACGTGCAGCTGTTCTCTCAATGCGTCCTGCAAGGTCTGAGAAAAGTTCACGCCGTTTCGGATCGCCAGTTCGTTCAGCCACGCCGGAATGGTCAGCGTTTTCTTGACCGCCTTTTCAAAGTGCTTTTTGGCGTATTCCTCTACATCTACGGTCACCAGTGTGACAAACGCACTTTCATACGGCACACCGTCCGCAACGGCTTTCAGGTCGATTTCGTCTAACTTTGGAGCGTCCGGAACGGTTTCACCATCGTGTTTTGCGTCCCAGAGATAGCCCGCCAGACAATCCACCGCCATTTCCATGGCGTCCTGTTCGTTTTCACCGCAGGTCGCCACGTCCAATCCCGGAAAGATGACAGAATAGCCGTTTTCCTCTTTGTAGAAACAAGCTGGATACATCGATAACATAATTATGACCTCCTTCGGATATGACATTTCAACCCACTCCTACGCAAGGAAGAAGACAGGATATGCAAAAGCAAGGGCTTATTTCAGCCCTGCCTGCTTGAAAATCGAATTCAAAGTGCCTTTTGGAATGTCGCCGCTGTGATGCGGTATCACGACAGTTCCTTTTTTCGTTGGGTGTTTATAACAGTAATGAGAACCTCTTGAATGGTCGTACACCCAGCCATCCGCTTTGATTCGTTTTTCAATTTCTTTGAATGTCATTCTCATCACCTCATGTACTTATTATACTATAAAATACGTGTTTTGTCAATACGTATTGAAAATTTAAATGTAAAATAATTATGTACATCGCCGCTCTGCTGATTCTGGCAGGGCGGCACTTTTCATTTTCTGAGAGTATCCACCTCCATAGCAGACATTTCGTGACCGTCACGCTGATCTGCTTTGGACATCTTTTCAATGATTTTTCGCCGTGCAGAGTTGCTGCACCGCAGACGTTCTCCGTTGCTGAGCCACATGGCGTTTGCTTTCCAGTTGACTTCCGTCACGGCATCCGCATTGACCAGCAGGCTCCGTGAGATTTTCTCAAACTGGAAAAAGTGCGGCTGCTCTTGCAAGCCCGTCAGCGTCACGTGATAGACATTGTGGACAGTTCCGTCACGCATGTGCACGTAAACGCTCCTGTGGTACGATGCGATATACAGGATATCATTCACGGCGATATCTACCACGTCTGTAGCCGTGTGGAATCTGTAGTGCTGCCGTTTCGATGCGCATTTTTTGAGCAGGATTTCAACCTGTCGCTGCATCTCCCGCATTTCATACACTTTGTACAGATACGCATCCACGTTCAGCTGAACCGCAATGTTCCCGTGCCCCACATGGAACGACAGGAATGCAATCGTTGCCAGCGGATTGATGCCACGCACAGCCCGGACCAGCCTGTCGCCACGTGTTTCCGGAAGCTCGATGTCGATCACATAGACATCGTAATCATGCTTCGCCACGCACGCCAGAAAGCCCTCTGCGGTGGTGGTAGATGTGATGGCGCAAGAGATACCGTGCCGGTCGCAAACCGCTCGGAACGCCGCCTGTGCCTTGTCTGTGGACTCCGGCATATCGTCCACAAAGATGATGCTCACCATAGCTTATCGCCCTCTGATTAGGGTACGGCAAACCGGCGAAAATACGCATCTCCATTTTATGGACAAATTACCAGAAAACTGGGAAAAAGCATCGTTCGTCAGAAAAAACGGCGCTTTGGTCAGATATGTTTCGACTTTTGGATTATTTCGTGTTATTTTGGTTGTGGAGATCAAGGACCATTCTTAGACGGATTTTTGATTTTCATTTTTTTGCCTCCTCGGCTTCAATAGATTCTTTGATTAGGTTTCATCGTTCTTCTTTTTGTGGTTGTACACCTCCATGAGGGCTTTCATTAGTTTGTCCCGCCCTGCTTCGTCTGAGTAGCAAAATGCTGCGAGCAGGCTGCGCTGTGAGCTGTCAAGTCCTTGCTCATCTGCAAGCCTTTGGATGTAGTCAGAACGGCTTTCATCTCTTCCGAGCAGGCGATCTATTGATACATCATATAAGTCCGCAAGCTTGCAAAGGGTATCGAATGTCGGCTCTGCTGTTCCATATTCGTATTTTTGGTATGCTTGCACCGATACTCCGATAATTTTTGCTACGTCTGACTGATTAAGTCTTCCGCCACTGTATTTGCTTCTTAGGTCTTTTAGAATTTTTCCTCGTTTCAGTTTGATATCTTCCATGTTATCACCACCTTCCGTTGTGTCTCATTATACAACAAAAAGTGGTATATGTCAACTGAATCTATGTGTCCGCCACTTAAAGTTTGTATATATTAACAAAAAAACAACTACAGATTTGTGCAATACAACAAAAAGTAGTAAAACCTATTGACGTGCGCAACGAAAAGTAGTATACTAAAGCTACAGTCAAAACACAAACGACTGGACACAGGAGGGGGTGAACGGAAATGGAAATCACAATAAAAGGCACAGAAAAAGAAATTGCCGGTCTTGTACTGGAACTACAAAACCGACAATTCATGAGAATAAAACGCCATCGAGTCTGACTGCCGAATCAATCTATGAGGCTTGCCGCAATCACCTCGCTAAAGAAAAAATGTCCTAGTTCTTACTTCTTCTGGGCTTTTTGTAACGGTTTTCCATCTTTATCTGTGAATGTTCCACGCTGCATTTTAATGATATCGACAATGCTTCCAATACCAAAAAAGCCAAGCGTCAGAAGATAAAGAATCCCGCTTTTTATCTTGCCGACATAGAAACGGTGCATCCCAGCAATTCCAAAAATTGTAAGCATAAGCAGAAGAAATGCAATTGGCGTGCTTTTACTACTCATTATCATCGAAGGATTTTCAGAGGATATGGGCGCAGTTGAACTATCAAAACTTTTGTTCTTTTTTCGATATGTCCCTTCATCAAACCCGATATATCGATCAGCGGCAATTTTAAAAGATCTGCCGCAGCTTTTACAAAGAAATTTTTGGTCGCCTGTTGGTGTGTGTCCGTTTCGAATAACATGCGTGGATCCGCATTTGTAACAAGTCATATATATCACCCCCTTCCCGTGCTTTCATTATACCATACCAGAGCAGGGAATACAACAGAAAGGAAGATAACATATGAAAAAGATTACAGTTACTTATACGATGGTCAAGCCTGACCGCAATGAGATCGCTGAAACTCAGATCACACTGCCGGTCAGCGATGTAGTCGCACAGCTGGTGGATGTTGGAACAGGACTCAGCGACAACATGGTGCGACGTGCGCTGGAGCCGATCGCCAACTTGCAAGGCTACGTACTGGACAAGGTCGAGGACACTGAGCTGTTAGACGGCTAATCCTCCCGCCCTGAGCATGGCGCAAAACCGCTCTCCAACATCCTCAAACTACCTTCCCAAACGGCAGCCGTGGCTGGCTGTCGCAGATGGAGCGATGAGATCAACTTGGGTGCAACTCCTGAGCGCTCCGCAGATTATTTTATATGATAGAAAGGAGGTTTAAACATGGATGTAGCTTTTGCAAAAACAGTATCGTTGTATGATACTTGTATTCACTTCAATATCGATGTAGAGAAAATGGTATCATTCCTCGAAATTGTTTGTGGTCTTACCAAAGAGGAAGCAAGCGAAGTTCTTTACAAATCATCTGTCATCGCTGCTGCAAAGTGGATGGACAAGTGCAAAAAGGTTTAAACAAGGAGGAAAGCGAAGCATGAACGACAATTTGCAGGTCATTGAGACCAACAACCAGCGGGTACTGACCACTGCGCAAATTGCGGAGCGGTACGAAACCACTGAACGGAGAATTTCCGAAAACTTCAATCGGAATAAAGAACGTTACACAGAGGGAAAGCATTACTATTGTCTGACTGGCGATGTGCTGAGAGAATTTAAGAACGACTACGCAAATTGCGGGTTCGTTCCGGGCGCAAAGGTAAACGCCTTCTACCTCTGGACAGAAAAGGGAGCATTGATGCTGGCAAAGAGCCTGAACACCGACAAGGCGTGGGAAGCGTACGAAGTGTTGGTGGACACCTATTTCAGCGTACATGGACTTCCGCAGCGTGACAGCTACATGATTGAAGATCCCGTGCTCCGTGCGCAGCGCTGGATTGAAGAGCAGAAAGAGAAGCAGCAGCTCTTGACCACCGTTGCCGTGCAGTACAAGCAGGGCAAGACGTGGCTGCTGTATCAGAAGTATGCGGGCATGGGCTACACCAGCACCAAGACGCACACCTACCACGGCGATGACGGCACAGAGCACGCTGCCGACCCGCACACCTACTGGACACAAAAGGGACGGCTGTTTATCTATGACCTGTTGAAATCCGATGACATCTACCCGCTGATCGAACGGGATGCGGCGTAAAGGGGGTGGACACATGGCAAGTCCAAATATACGGGAAGTCCGTGTGAATCCGGAGATGCAGTTCACCACAGATGACCTGTTCCGGATGCTGTTCGGCGTGAACGTGCACGGCTTTGTGGAAGAGGTGCGAAATGATACCACCGGAAAATACGACTTCCTGCGGGAAGAAAAACCACAGGAAAAACAGCAGTGAACCCACCTGCAAAACCTGCTACTGGTACAGCCTTTGTCCGGAGCGGTCGAGGC
>OGDF01002164.1_pt1 | contig 27296 bp, 25 predicted proteins | sample 1570141 | NCBI WGS metagenome assembly OGDF01 (sample SAMEA4370581, study PRJEB24528) | human gut metagenome | reverse complement strand
CAACAAAATTTGCCGAAAAGACGTAGATAGACGCCTATGAACACGAGCTCTTACTCTGCCAGCATCGTAACAGCGTCTTCTGCGATCTGCTCAGCGGTCAGGTGGTTTTCACGGAGCACCTCCGAAACCTCATAGCGATCCAGAAATTCTTTCTTCAGACCGAAGCACTTGGTGCGTACTTTGGAATCGCCGTAGAATCTGGCGATCTTCTCGCCGAATCCGCCGTCCAGAACGCCGTCCTCCAGCGTGAGAACCACACGGTGGTTCTTTTTCAGCTGCTCCAGACAATCGGTATCCAGTCCGGTGATATAGTACGGATTGATGAGGGTGGGCGTGATGCCGGTTTTCTGGGCAATCTTCTCTGCTGCTGCAACGCCCAGCGGGTAGAAAGAGCCAAGCGCCACAATGGCGATTTCGCTGCCCTCCTGTGTCATTTCATAGCGGTTCAGGTCGCCGAAATCCTTGGTCACCGGTTTTCCGTCGGAGATATACTGAATCGGCACACGAATGGCAACGGGGTGCTCAGTCTGCTCCAGCGACCAGTCCAGCATTGCAAGATAGTCCTCTGCTGTGACCGGTGCCAGATATACCAGATTCGGGATGTTGGAGATCATAGGAATGTCATAAATGCCAAGGTGTGTGACATCGTTCATACCGTAGACGGATGCTGTGTAAACCGCAATGGTCACAGCATTCTGGTTGATGCAGATGTCCTGCGAGATCTGATCATAGGTTCTCTGGAGGAAAGAGCTGTACACGCCCCAGAACGGCTTTCCGCCGTTTTTGGCAATGCCGGATGCCATCGCAGCAGCGTGTTCCTCTGCAATGCCCACGTCGATGAACTGTTTTCCGGCCCGTTCCCGCAGCTCCTTGGTAAAGCCGAATACTGTGGGAGTGGCAGAGGTGATGGCACAGACGCTTGCGTCCTCCTGCATTTTTTTCAGGAGATATTCTGCGGTAACGGTGTCATAGTCTTTTTCGCCGCCAGCGGGAACGGTTGTCTTGCCGGTGGCGATGTCAAACGGAAGATGCCAGTGCCATTCTTCCTTGTGCTGCTCTGCCAGTGCATAGCCCTTTCCTTTTTGGGTGACGATGTGCACGGCAACCGGCGTCTTGCTGTCCTTTACCTGCCGGAAAGCGGCAATCAGTGCCTCGATGTCATTTCCATCCTTGACGAACACATAATCCAGCCCCATGGCACGGAACAGATTGCACTCTGCCTTGCCGTCCGTATCCCGCAGCAGCTTTAGATTCCGATACAGACCGCCGTGGTTTTCCGCAATGGACATGTCGTTGTCGTTGATGACAACAATGAAGTTGGAGTGCATCTCACCGGCAAAGTCCAGCCCTTCAAGAGCCTCGCCGCCGCTGAGAGAGCCGTCGCCGATGACAGCGATAACATTGCCGTCCTCACCCTTCAGATCACGGGCTTTTGCCAGACCGCTGGCAAGGCTGACAGAAGTCGAGGTATGACCGACATTGAAGAAGTCGTGTTCGCTTTCCTCCGGATTGGTATAGCCGGAAACGTCCTCAAAGTGCTCCTCGGACAGATAGGCATTCTTTCTGCCGGTCAGCATCTTGTGGGGATAGCTCTGGTGCGAAACGTCATAGACGATCTTGTCCCTGGGCGAATCGAATACATAGTGCAGTGCGATGGTCGCTTCCACCATGCCAAAATTCGGGCCGAAGTGTCCGCCGTGGCGGCTCAGCCGGAACAGCAGTGCCTGCCGCATTTCCTCGGCGAGCGCCCGCAGTTCCTCAGTGTTCAGCTGCCTGACATCCTCTGGCGCATTGATTTTTTCCAAATACATTGTCGTTCCCTCCTGATTGTGTGTCAATTTGGTTCATGTAAGCTGAGAATCGGTGGATTCTCAGCGGTTTGGACAGGTTCATTATAGCACTTTGAGTTGACTCTAAGTCAAGTGGAATTTTCAAGAATTTTCTTTTTGTTCATATATGAATTTTATGCACTCTCAAAAAAGTATAAAATTTTAAAAAACCACTTGCCAAATTGGACAATATCTGATATGATAAAAGAAAACAACAGGAAATGGAGGGCTTGCAAATGAGACAAATTCTAAGGAATAGAGCACTGTCCGTGCTGTTTTTTGCAACTGCCTTGCTGGCTGGATGCGGTGAAACTGCGGGGAATACGCCGGAGCATCCGACAACAGAGCAGATAACTGCCGCCGAAACAGAGATGGCAACTGCTGAAACAGAAACGGAAACTGCTGCGCCGCTTGTGACGACAGAAACCACGAGTGCTTCGACTTCTGCGGAAACGGCGACAGCGTTGGAAGACGACCCATTTCGTAGCATTGCCGGCGAATGGTATCTGGACGGCGATCCGGATACTGCGCATCTCTCGATTCAGTCAACGGGAACATTCACGGCATACTATGCCACCGGAAATGTGGAGAATACGGGATACATCCAATATGAGACGGAAGAAATTGGCGGCATGCTGAGCCACTGGTATCTGCTGTATACCGATGACGGCGCATTTTATCTGGGATTTCGGGACGACGGCAGTGCATACAAGCTGGAGCTTTTTGTTGGAAATGGCGCCGATCCCCGTTACGTTCGTCTGGACGGCACTGGCGGGATTGCAGATGACGGACGGGGGATAGATGAAATCCTCGCTTCAGAAGCTTACCTTGGCATCTGGGGATGCGGCCGTGCGACACTGCAAATTGCAGAAATGGGAGACGGCACATATCAGGGGCGTATCTCTTGGGCAGAAAGCGCTTTTGTTTACGATGAATGGATTTATCCGCTAATCTTTGAGGACGCAACCCAGACCATGGTGTGCAGCGGCGGTGCAACCAAGACCCGCTACACATTTACAGAAGAGGGAGTTGAACCGGAGGAAACTGTTTGTTATACCGATGGCAGCGGCAGTTTTTCGTTCCAGGATGGTGTAATATACTGGCAAGATGACAAGGAGCACAGCGGGGAGGACATGGAATTCCAGCAGTGACGCCGGTTTTCCGTTCTGCTTAGCCAATCAAAAAGCGTTTCCTCCAATGGAAACGCTTTTTCTGATTCTTTCAGAAACAATATTTATTTTTTCTGAAGAAGTTTGGCTTCAAGGCGCACTTTCTTTCGCCGGCTTTTGGTCAGACAAAGCCGTGCCAGACGGTAGACGGTATAAAACGGCCGTGCCCACTTGTGCCGATAGCAGAACATGCTGTAGTTCTGATAGAAGTCATCGTCGGGAAACAGGCGGTGCCAGACATATTTCAGCTTGCTGGGATGTGCGTCGTTCTGCTGGACCTTCTGCATGGTTTTCTGAAATTCGTTTTGGGCGTAGGTTCCCAGTGTGCCATAGGTGCCGGAACGTGTGAGAAAGTCCAGCATCTTGGATTCCGGTTCAGTCAGCGTCACCGGCTGATCGGTCAGGACTTTTTCCGCCAGCAGACGGCTGTCCCGCTCAAAATCAACCAGCCCGAGCTTTTCCAGCTCGCAGTGCAGATAGTTCCAGTCCATGTTGTCCCGCTTTTTCGACAAAAAAACATAACAGTCCAGCAGATGCCGCAACCCTGTTCCGCCGGAACGGTAGTGCTTGGCAGCGTGCGCCATGAAGTAGAGGTAGAAGTCCTCGTCTGTAAAGCAGCATAGATAGCCGTTTCGGATCAGCCGTTCCTCAATATTTTGGAAGTATTGGCTGAAATCAGAATCATTGTTCCCGAAGAGAGAGAGGTGCATCTCATAGTTGTACACCGGCAGCTTGAAGTAGTCGTCCTCATAGGCTTTTTTTGCGCCCAGTGTGTAGCCCTGAGAGAGCATGTATTGCTGCATTGTTTTTCGGAAAGCGGCATCGTATAGAATGTCGTTGTCAGACATTTGCCGCATGCCGAGTTCCGGATAGTAGTCTTTCAGAATGACACCTTTCAGGGGCATGTGCCAGATCTTGTTTTCGTCCAGAAAGCGGAAGATTTCAGCTCTGCCATTGTCCAGCAAGAGCACTTTGCGGAGACTCTTGTTCCTGATGTTCCGAAATGCTTTCGCCGTTTGCGGATCGGCATTGTCGAGAATGCCGGCAGCTTCCAGCGCCATGCAGACAATTGCGCCAATATCGTGATATACGGATATCTGATAGAGCTGAGAGATATTGAGTCCTTTTGTCTGCTGCCGGTCAGGGGAAATGTGGTTTAGCTTGCAGTAGCAGAGATAGAAAAGAGCGAGCACTTCCTGCTGCTGTGTCATGGATATCGCCTCCCTTGTGCAATGGATGTTCTATGACCATTATATCATGGAAAGAGGGAATTCGTCAAGGCGGAAATCGGACGTGGGATTGCGTGATTTGTTTTACAGGACTGTTGACAAAAATTGCATTTTGCCGTATAATTGAGAGAGGAATCGCATGCACGGAGAAGAAAACTATGAGCAGAGTTGTCTATGAATTTCACATAAAAAATTATGTTGTGTTAAAACTGGATGAAATGCCGAAAAAAGCATATCGTCTTTTTTTAATTGATGGCAAAAAACATTCGCCTGTGCCGATTTATGATGCGAAAAATTGTATTGCAATTGAAAGCGATGAAAGCTTTCTTGGAAAAGTGATTGAGTTTGTCTAAAAACTCAGATTTGAGGTAATACCGCACAAAGATTGTGCGACAGATGCGTCGTCAAATTTTTCGTCAGATGAAACAAAAAGCGGAGTGAATACTTGATGTATTCACGAGCATTTTTGTGAAATATGACGGGAAATTTGCAAGCAGATGGCGTGCAAAATCGCCAGACGCTCTTTGTGCGGTATTGCCTTGAAGTTTAAACGAATTTACACAAGCAAAGGAGAATATCATGAAACTCAATGATCGATTTATTGTCCACGACACCGGCACAGAAAGCATCGTGATTTCCACAGGAAACACTGAATTTTCCGGATTTTTCCGCAGCAATCCCACAGCAAGTTTTCTGGTGCACTGTCTGACGCAGGAAACCACCGAGGAGGAGATTGTGGACAAGATGGCGGAAAAGTACGATGCGCCACGGGAGGTAATTGCCAAGGATGTGGAGAAGGTGCTGGAAGAACTGAAGAAGTACGGTGCTGTCGATGCCTGAACGCTCTACTTTTGAACAGGAACTGGCGAAGAACGGGAAGCTCATCTATTATAATGTGGGGGACAGTATGCTGCCTCTGATTCGGCAGGGACGGGATCTGTTGGAGATCGTGCCCAAACCGGCGGGAAGACTGCACCGGTATGACGTTCCGCTGTATCGGCGCAGCAGCGGACAATATGTGCTGCACCGCATTCTCAAGGTGCGCCCGCAGGACTATGTGCTTTGCGGGGACAACCGATGGACACGGGAATACGGCGTCACAGACGGGCAGATCATCGGTGTTCTGCACAGTGTGATACGAGATGGAAAACCGTTCTCTGTGGAGTGTCCGAAGTACCGGCTCTATGTGCATCTCTGGTGCGACTGCTTTCCCGTGCGGGCGTTTCTCCTGCGCCTTCGCCGGAAACTCAAGAGAATGAGGAAACCGCAGCATGAAAAATAGTACATTCAAATGGCTCTGGCGTGTTACAGGAAAAAAGAAGTGGTGCGTCGCCCTGCTGATTCTGGCGCAGGGCATCAACGGCTGTTCTGGTGTTCTGTATGCGCTGCTGTTGCAGCAGATGGTAGACCGTGCGGTGGGTCACGACCGAAACGGCTTTCTGCTCTTTGCCGGTTTGCTTCTGCTGCTGGTCGCCGGACAGATTGCCATCCGTGGGCTGATTCGCTGGCTGGAGGAACTATCCCGTGCGACGCTGGAAAATCTGTTTAAGAGCAGGCTGTTCCACTATCTGTTATATAAGGACTATGCGTCCGTCAACGCTGTGCACTCCGGCGAGTGGCTGAACCGTCTTACCAATGACACCGCACTGGTCGCCAACAGCTGTGTAGCGATTTTGCCGGGACTGGCTGGAATGTGCGTGAAGCTGGTCAGTGCACTGACCATGATCCTGATTTACGATGTGCGGTTTGCCGCTATGTTGGTGCCATGCGGTGCAATCCTGATTCTCTTCACCTATGCCTTTCGGCGTGTCATCAAGCGCCTGCATCGGAATACACAGGAAAAGGACGGAAAACTGCGCATCTTTTTACAGGAGCATTTGGGCTGTATGATGATGCTCCGCTCCTTTGCGGCAGAGTCGCAGGCGGAAGAGGCGGCAGTGGAAAAAATGCAGGCGCACAGGGCAGCACGGCTCCGGAAAAATCGTTTCTCCAACTTCTGCAACATTGGATTTGGGGCGGCGATGAATGGCATGTACGTGTTAGGGGCGTGCTATTGCGGCTATGGGATTCTGACAGATACCATGTCCTATGGCACGCTGGTGGGCATCACTCAGCTGATCGCACAGATTCAGCAGCCGTTCGCCAACATTACCGGCTATTTTCCGCAGTTTTTTGCCATGCTCTCCAGTGCGGAGCGTCTGATGGAGGTGGAGCAGTTTGCAGATGAGTCAACCGAACCGCCGTACTCCCTGGCGTATGTGCAGCAATTCTATGAGCAGTCGTTTTGCAGCGTTGTGCTGGAACATGTGAATTACACCTACTATCCGGTATCGCAGGAGCTTTCGAATCTGGAAAAGAAAAACATGCCTGTGGTGCTGAAAGATGTGAGTCTTGCCATTCAGAAGGGCGACTATGTGGCGGTGACGGGGCACAGCGGATGCGGAAAGTCTACGCTGCTCAAGCTTTTGATGTGCCTCTATCATCCGGACAGCGGCAGGCTTTTCTTACAGGACACAGACGGAACACAGCATCCCATGGATGCCCGCTGGCACAGGCTGTTTGCCTATGTGCCGCAGGGAAATCAGCTGATGAGCGGCACCATTCGGGAGGTCGTCACATTTACATCCGGCGGCGCATTTCAAGAAGAGAAGTTTCGCAGAGCGCTGCAAATCGCCTGTGCCGATGAGTTTGTGGACAAGCTGGAACACGGCATGGATACGCTGCTTGGAGAAAACGGCACAGGGCTTTCGGAGGGGCAAATGCAGCGGCTTGCAGTTGCCAGAGCTATCTATGCGGACAGCCCGATTCTGCTGCTGGATGAGTCTACCAGTTCTCTGGATGTGCCAACAGAGCGGAAATTGCTGGAAAATCTCAAGGAGATGACAGACAAGACGGTGATTATTGTGACGCATCGTGGTCAGGTACTCTCCATATGTGACCGTGAGATTCAGATGACCGAGGATGGAATTTGTTGGAGAACGCTGCATGACGGTGTACCGTTTTCAGAATCATAGAGAAATCGTATTTCAGAAATTCTGAGGTGCGATTTTTTTTTTTTTTTTTTTTTTTTTTTTTTTTTTTGAATATACATTAGTCAAAATTTGAACGATAGAGCGTTGAAAAAGAATGCAGTCTGCTGAAAAGTAAGGATTGGACTGACAAATGAAAAAAAGCTATACCATAAAAGATTTGATTTTCTTGTTTCTGGGACACATTTGGTGGATTATTTGCGCCGCAGTGGTTGGCGCAGCTGGTACGTTTTTGGTATCCAGTTACGTGATTCCCCAACAGTTTCAGTCGAATATTTCGATGTATGTCAAGAACAGCGAGAAGCAAAATCAGGAACAGCAGGGCATCAACAACAACGACCTGACGGTTTCCAAATCACTGGTAAGCACATATATTTTCATCTTGAACAATGATGTGGTCATGGATGAGGTGGGAAATCAGCTCGCAAAGGAATACACCGAGGAAGAGCTGTCCCGCTATTTCACATTAAAAAACGGCAAGGTGACGGATACAAGTCTGAAGGCTTGCTTTTCAATGACTGCGGTTGATGAAACCGAAGTCTTAAAGATCACTGCAACCACACAGAACGCTGAGCTTTCCGCATCGCTGTGCAACATCATGGCAGATGTTGCACAGCAGTTTCTAATCCGTGTGGTCGGGGCAGGATCGGTGGAGAAGATTGGTGATGCAAAGATCTATGATACGCCGGTTTCTCCCAATGTCACCAAGAATACCGCAATCGGATTTGTAGCTGGTGCAATGTTGGCGATTCTTGTGATTCTGGTGATTGACTTCTTCGATAATACCATCAAGGATTCGTCGGAACTAGGCGAACACTTCCAGAAGCCGATGATCGGCGAGATTCAGAGCATTGGCGGCAAGGTCAAAAAGAAAGACCGTGGCACTTCGGCAGACAGAAAGCGGAAGCTGATCTATCACAACTCCGATTTGCCGTTCAGCATTCTGGAAACATATAAAGCGCTCCGCTCCTCCTTGAATTTCTTGGTGTCCACCAGCGAGAATAAAATCGTTGCTGTGACGAGTGCCAGTCCGAACGAGGGAAAATCCGTAACTGTTGCCAACCTGGCAACGGCAATTTCGGAAACTGATAAGACAGTGCTGCTGATTGACGCTGACATGCGCAAACCGGTACAGCATAAGAATTTTCAGGTTTCCAATAAGCTCGGGCTTTCTAATGTCATCACCGACGCCAGCTTGCTGGATGAGGCACTGCATCAGAATGTCACTGGTACGCTGGATCTGTTGACCGCCGGCACAATTCCGCCGAACCCGTCGGAACTGCTGGCTTCGAAGCAGATGGCAGAGCTGTTGGATAAGCTGAAAGAAAAGTATGACATAATCCTCATTGACTGCGCACCGGTCAACGTGGTATCGGATGTGGCTGGCATGGCTAATTCGATCGCTGGCGTGGTCATGGTAGTGCACTATGGAACTACGACCTATGCGGAGGCAGAGGTCGCAGTGAAGCAGTTGGAACTGGCAAACTGCAATGTTCTGGGCTTTGTGCTGAACGAAGTGGTGCACAAGCACAGTGCCGGATATTATTCCAATTACACAAGTATAAGTACAAATATAAATACGACTATCAGTACCGCACCGAACCGTCGGAAACGGAATCTACGGAAACCGCTGCGGCGGAAGCAGATGCGAAGCATATCGAGGGAGAGAAGCAAGCATGATGACAGATTGCCACAGCCATATTCTTCCGGAAATGGACGACGGAAGCGACGGCATAGAGATGTCATGTTCGATGCTGGAGCTGTTGCGGCAGCAGGGCGTGGAACGCAGCATTGCAACGCCGCATTTTTACCGGCATCGGGAGAAGAGTGTCGCAGCATATCTGGAAAAACGGCAGCGGCAGTTTGCAAAGCTGAAAGCGGCAAACCCAGCGGTGCAGAACATCTTCCTGGGCGCAGAAGTGGCAATCGAAAAAGGTCTAAGTGATACGCCGGATATTGAAAAGCTGGCGATTCAGGGTACAGACTTGATTTTGCTGGAACTGCCTTATGCCCCGTATCAGGAGTGGATGGAAGAGGAAATCGACAATATCGCCATAACATACCGCCTGACACCTGTGATTGCCCATGTCCATCGGTATCTGAACTGGTACAACAGAGAACAGACAGCACATTTGTTGCAGCTCGATGCAGTTTTGCAAATCAATATAGAAGCATTTCAAAGCTTTTCTCAAAAGCGGATCGCCAAGGAGGTCATCAAGCGTGAACTTCCTTTTTTGTTCGGATCTGATTGTCATAATCTAACAGATCGAAAACCGAACTTTGAGATTCTGCAAAAGAAAGTGAGACCGGAGATTATTGAGAAATCCAACCGTCTGTTGGAATGCCATATGCAATAATTGGAAAGAAGGGAAACGAGAATATGTGTGGAATTGTAGGATTTACAGGAAATCATCCAGCTGCGCCGATTTTGTTGGACGGTTTGTCAAAACTGGAATATCGGGGCTATGACTCCGCCGGTATTGCTGTGCGGGACGGGGACGGAGAGACGGAAATCCTCAAGGAAAAGGGCAAGCTCAAGGTGCTTCAGGAGATGACGGACAATGGCAATGCTGTCCGGGGCAACTGCGGTATCGGGCACACCCGCTGGGCGACTCACGGAGAGCCTTCCGCACAGAATGCACATCCCCATTCCAGTGATGATAAAAATGTCATCGGCGTACATAATGGAATTATCGAGAACTTCCAGCAGCTGAAAGAAAAACTGACCAAGGTTGGCTATACGTTTCATTCGCAGACAGACACGGAAGTAGCGGTAAAGCTGGTGGACTATTACTATAAGAAATATCAGGAGGGTCCGGTGGATGCCATGGTGCGGGCAATGCTGCGCATTCGAGGTTCTTATGCGCTGGAACTGATGTTTCAGGATTATCCCGGCGAGATTTTCGCTGCCAGAAAAGACAGTCCAATGATTATCGGCGTGGCGGACGGCGAAACCTATGTGGCATCTGATGTTCCGGCAATTTTGAAGTACACACGGAATGTCTATTACATCGGTAATCAGGAAATTGCACACCTGACCAAGGGAACAGCAACGTTTTATAACATCGAACAGGAAGAAATTCAGAAAGAATTAACTGAGATCAAGTGGGATGCAGCTGCAGCGGAAAAGGGCGGTTACGAGCACTTTATGCTCAAGGAAATCCACGAACAGCCCAAGGTGATTCGGGATACCATTCATGCGGTTGTCAAGGACGGCGAGATTCACTTTGATGGTATTGATGATGACCTGATTCGAAACTTGAAGCAGGTGTATATTGTGGCTTGCGGTTCGGCGTATCATGTGGGAATGGCAGCACAGTATGTGATTGAGGAACTGACCAGTTTGCCGGTTCGTGTGGAACTGGCGTCGGAGTTCCGCTATCGGAAGATGACGCTGGTGCCGGAGAGTCTGGTGATTATCATCAGCCAGTCCGGAGAGACGGCGGATAGTCTGGAGGCATTGCGTCTGGCAAAAGAAAAGGGCGTTCGCACGTTGGGAATCGTCAATGTGGTTGGCTCTTCCATCGCCAGAGAGGCGGACAGTGTGTTCTATACTCTTGCTGGGCCGGAAATTTCCGTGGCAACAACAAAAGCGTATAGCTGTCAGCTGGTGGCGGCATATCTGCTGGCACTGCAGTTTGCCAAGGCACGGAATGAGATCGCCGACGAGATGTATCAGACACTTTTGGCGGAGATCGATACCATTCCGGAAAAGGTGGAGCGCATCCTGGAGGACAAGGAGCGCATCCAGTGGTTTGCCAATAAGCTGGTAGGTGTGAAAGATGCTTTCTTCATTGGAAGAGGTATCGATTATGCCATTGGCATGGAAGGTAGCCTGAAAATGAAAGAGATCAGCTACATTCACTCGGAGGCGTACGCTGCCGGTGAATTGAAGCATGGGCCAATCAGTCTAATTGAGGACGGAACCATTGTATTCAGTGTGGTGACGCAGCAGAATCTGTACGAAAAGACTGTGAGCAACATGGTGGAGGTCAAGAGCCGTGGGGCACACCTGATGGGACTGACCACATACGGCAATTATGAGATGGAGGACACCGCAGATTTTACGGTGTATATCCCGAAAATCCACCAGCTGTTTGCCGGCAGTCTTGCAGTGGTTCCCCTCCAGCTGATGGGCTACTATGTTTCCGTTGCCAAGGGGTATGACGTGGACAAGCCGCGAAATCTGGCAAAAAGCGTTACTGTGGAATGAGAATGCGGCGAGTCGCCTGGGGCTTGTTTGTACTCTATGTGGCAGCGGTTCTCTGGCTGACGCTGATTGATCGGACTTCCGAGACACGGCGTTGTATGCTTGTGCCGCTGTGGGAATGGCGGGAACTGTTCTCTGGTGCACGCACAGGGTACTGGCTGGGACAAATCGGCGGCAACCTGGTGATGCTGTTACCGCTGGGCGGTTTCCTGCCGTATCTGTTCCGATGGTTTCGGAAACCATGGCGGGTGATCTGCGTGGGAGCGTTGTTTTCCGTGTGCATTGAATTGACACAATATCTGACAGGGCGTGGACTTTGTGAGGTGGACGATGTCTTTCATAACACGCTGGGAACAGCAGTGGGGTATTGGCTCTATACGCAGATAAAACAAAGAAAATAGGAATTGTTTGGAAGAATTGAGAGGAAGGATTGTCGATGAAAGAATTGGTTCAAAAATTCAGATTCCGAAAAATTATTTTGGCAATTGCAGATGCCTTTATAGTTATTGTTGCGGCACTGATTTCGAATTTTGTTCTTTCTCTATGGAATCACGGCGTTTCGCAGCACATCATGGTTATTTCCATTACGGTCAGCGTCTTTTGCTGTATTATGAGCCTGTTTATGTTTGAGGCATACAACAAAATGTGGCGTTATTTCAGCTGGAAAGACTATCTGTCCTGCGTTTATGGTATCGTCGTTGGCATGGCAGCATCCTGTATTTTTGTCTATGTCATCCGTGGACACATCCCCATGCTCTATCCGATTTTACATTGCATCATGACCATTTTCGGGGTTTGCCTGTTTCGTATGCTGTTTAAGCGGACATTTATAGAACTGGTTGAGTGCGGCAGAAGTGATGCAAAGAACAAGCGAACCATGATTGTGGGCGGTGGAAGAGCCACCGGGCTCCTGCTGGGAGAGATCGAACATGCGCATACCTCTCCCAATCAGAACGATGCGCCCTACAAGCCGGTTTGCATCATTGATGACGCTCCCAACAAGATCGGCACCAAACTTCGCGGTGTTCCTGTTGTGGGAAATACCAGCGAGATTCAAAAGTATGCAAAGCAAATGAAGATCGAACAGATCATTTTTTCCATTCCGTCCTGTCTGAAGGACGAGCGGAAGCGGATTTTGGATGCATGTTCTAAAACGGATCTGCCCATTAAGGTGATGCCGTTCCTCAGCGATTTGATTTTTGAAAACGACACCAATCAGAGTACACTCCTGAAGCAGATTCATGACATCAATGTGGAAGACCTGCTGGGGCGGGATCCCATTCGGTTTGACAATCAGGACATCAAGAATTTCATCAGCGGAAAGATTTGTATGGTGACTGGCGGTGGCGGAAGCATCGGCTCTGAGCTGGTGCGGCAGATCGCACGGTATGCACCGAAGCAGATCATTATCGTGGATATCTATGAAAATAACGCCTATGACATCCAGCAGGAATTGCGGATGGAGTATAAGGATACCTTGAATCTGGTGACACTGATTGCATCGGTGCGGGATTATCACCGCATGGATCAGATTTTCAAGAGGTATTTGCCGGATATTGTGTTCCATGCGGCAGCGCATAAGCATGTGCCGCTCATGGAGGATTCGCCGATGGAGGCAATTAAAAATAATATCATCGGAACTTTTAACACAGCGACTTTGGCGCAATTTTATGATGCGGAGAAATTTGTGATGATCTCCACAGACAAGGCAGTCAATCCCACCAATGTGATGGGTGCCTCTAAGCGTTGCTGCGAAATGATCATCCAGTATCTTTCCCAGACGCACGACGGAAAAACGGAATTTGTAACCACACGTTTTGGCAATGTGCTTGGTTCCAATGGCTCTGTTATTCCGCTGTTTAAGCGGCAGATTGAGAGCGGCAGACCGGTGACTGTGACACACCGGGATATCATCCGCTATTTTATGACCATTCCGGAGGCGGTCAGCCTTGTAATGGAAGCTGCGGCAATTGCCCATGGCGGTGAAATTTTTGTACTGGATATGGGAAAGCCGGTACGGATCCTGACGCTGGCAGAAAATTTGATTCGGATGTATGGCAAAAAGCCCTATGAGGATGTGCCCATCGTCTTTACCGGACTTCGTCCGGGAGAGAAGATTCGGGAGGAGCTGCTGATGGATGAAGAGGGCTTGCAGAAAACTTCGAATAAGCTGATTTTTATCGGCAAGCAGATTGACATTGACGCAAAGCCGTTTTTGGCAAAGCTTCATGAACTTCGGAATGCAGCAGAGAAAAACAATGAGGAACTCGCAGTGATGGCGCTGCACGATATGGTGCCAACTTTCGTAACGCCAGAGGAGTTTAATCGGAAGATGCTGCTGCCGACGGGGTGAAAGAATGTGTTTTTCGGAGTGGAGGTTGTGTAAAAATGAAACCATTTGAAAAGAAAATCTGGCTGTCATCGCCAACAATGCATGGTGACGAGCAAAAGTGGGTAAATGATGCGTTTGAGAAAAACTGGATCACCACAGCTGGCGAAAATGTCAATGAAACAGAAATTCTTGTTGCTGAAAAAATTGGCTGCAAATATGCAGTTGCACTCTCATGCGGTACGGGTGCTTTGCATCTTGCAATTAAGCTTGCAGGAGAAAAGCTCTATGGACAGGCAAAGCCAAATGCAGGAACACTTCAGGGACATAAGGTTTTCTGTTCTGATATGACATTTGATGCGACAGTCAATCCTGTTGCATATGAGGACGGAGAGGCTGTTTTCATTGATACTGAACGTGATACATGGAATATGGATCCTGTTGCACTGGAAAAAGCATTTGAGATTTACCCGGATGTAAAATTGGTGGTTCTTGTTCATCTCTATGGAACGCCTGCAAAGCTTGATGAAATTATGGCGGTTTGCGAAAAGTATGGTGCTGTTCTTGTGGAAGACGCAGCAGAATCGTTTGGTGCGGCTTATAAGGGTAAACAGACAGGCACTTTTGGAATTGGCAATATCATCAGCTTTAACGGAAATAAAATCATCACAGGGTCTTCAGGCGGTATGTTCCTGACAGATAATAAGGCTGATGCGGATAAAGTGAGAAAATGGTCCACACAGAGCCGTGAGGCTGCTCCGTGGTATCAGCATGAAGAAATCGGATACAACTACAGAATGTCAAACATCATTGCAGGTGTTGTCCGTGGACAGATGCCGTATCTGGAAGAACATATCGCACAGAAAAAGGCAATCTATATGAGATACAAAGAGGGTTTCAAAGGACTTCCTGTTCATATGAATCCTTATGATGAGAAAAATAGCGAGCCGAACTTTTGGCTTAGCTGTATGATCATTGACAAAGAGGCTATGTGCAAGCAGGTGCGGGGCGAACAAGACGCACTCTATATTTCCGAGAGTGGGAAAAGTTGTCCGACAGAAATCCTTGAAACGCTTGCAAAATACAATGCAGAGGGCAGACCAATCTGGAAGCCGATGCATATGCAGCCTATCTACAGAATGAATCCGTTTATTACTGTTAATGGTAACGGCAGAGGTCAGACAAATGCGTATATCGCAGGTGATCTGGAAGATGTCGGAGCAGATATTTTTGAAAGAGGTCTGTGTCTGCCGTCTGATAACAAAATGACAGCGGAGGAACAGGATAAGATCATTGAGATAATCAGGAGTTGTTTTGACTAATGTACGCAAAATACATAAAGAGAATACTGGACTTTGTGCTTAGCCTTTGTGCGTTGATCGTGCTTTCACCATTACTGCTGATACTGATTATCCTTGGTGCAATATTTATGGGTGGAAATCCTTTCTTTACACAGCAGAGACCGGGTAAAGATGAGAAGATTTTCAAACTGATAAAATTCAGAACGATGGATAACCGCAAAGATAAGAATGGTAATCTGCTTCCTGATGATGTCAGACTTAATAAGTATGGCAGGATTCTGAGAAGTACAAGTCTTGATGAGTTGCCTGAGTTGATTAATATCCTTAAGGGAGATATGGCAATTGTGGGACCACGTCCTCAGCTTGTGCGTGATATGGTGTTTATGACTGATGAACAGAGAAAACGTCATACAGTTCGTCAAGGATTAACTGGTCTTGCACAGGTTAATGGCAGAAATGCTATTAAGTGGGAAGATAAACTCTCTTATGATTTAAAGTACATTGAAAATATTACCTTTATTGGAGACGTAGGAATTATTTTGAAAACAGTAATAAATGTTTTTAAACGTGATGGCATATCTGAAGAAGGTATGGCTACAGCTGCTGATTTTGGGGATTATCTATTGAGTACTGGAAGTGTTACTCAAGAAGAGTATGAGAGAAAGCAAGAAAAAGCAAAAGAATATTTATTTAATTAAATTTGTATTGGAGTGGAATAATGAATAATTTCTCTTTTTCAGTAGCAATGTCTGTGTATTATAAAGATAATGCTGTTTTTTTTGATAGAGCATTGCAAAGCATTACAGAACGACAAACAGTAAAGCCTACGGAGATCGTTTTAGTTTGCGATGGATCTCTAAATGAACAACTTGATGCTGTTATTGATAAATATAGAAAGCAATATCCTATTTTTAAAATATTACGTCTCAAAGATAACGGAGGATTAGGGAATGCACTTAAGTTAGCAGTTGAAAATGCTTCTAATGAGATTATTGCAAGAATGGATAGCGATGATATTTCTGTTTCAGACAGATTTGAACAACAGTTAAAATTCTTCTCAAATCATCCAGAAGTTGATATAGTTGGTGGTAACATTACAGAGTTTATTGGAGATGAGACAAATATTGTTGGAAAACGAAGTGTTCCAACGAAAGATTCCGAAATCAAGGAGTATATGAAAAAACGCTGTGCTTTTAATCATATGTCCGTAATGTACAAAAAATCTGCGATTCGAGCTGCGGGTGGATACCTAGATTGGTTTTGGAACGAAGATTACTATCTTTGGATTAGAATGCAATTATATGGATTTATTTTTGCCAATACTGGAACGGTGTTGGTTAATGTTCGTGTTGGAGAAGAAATGTATCAACGTAGAGGTGGAAGTGCGTATTTTAAAAGTGAGAAAAAACTTCAAGATTATATGCTAAAGCATAAAATGATTAATAAGATAACCTATGTAAATAACGTTGGAAAAAGGTTCGTTGTTCAGATGTTACTATCCAATAGAGTAAGAGGTTGGGTTTTTAGAAAGTTTGCAAGAAGCGATTAATATGAAAATATTTTTTCTTATGGTCAATAGGTCGCTTTAAAAAATAAAAGGTGTGGTCTATTTATAAATAATATGAATGGCTTTAATTGCAATTACTATGGTTAACATCTATATGTCAACCTTAAAAATATCTTATAAAATGATCTTATTGAAATAATGAATAGGAAGTATCGTATGAATGTTATTAACAAACCGTTAGAGTTGGAAAAAATAAAAAAAATCGAACTAAACCTTTTGTTACAGCTCCACCAAATCTGTAAAGAACAAGGATTTAGATACTCATTAGCCGGTGGAACATTACTTGGAGCTGTCAGACATGGTGGCTTTATCCCATGGGATGATGATATTGATGTAATTATGCCAAGACCAGACTATGATCGATTTATGCAATATTGCTTAAATAATAAAACACCATTTAAGTTGCATTATTACAAAGAAAGTAAAAATTATATTTTGATTGATGCTAAAATATCTGATCCATCTACGGTTTTAGTGGATCAAGTGTTGACTTCAAAAAGTCTTAATATAGGAGTATTTATTGATATTTTTGCTATTGATGGCTTAGGAAAAGACGAAGAATCAGCAAAGAAGCAGTTTTTTCGTACCAGCTTAAAGCGAGAAGTTCTAAATGCTATGACATGGAAGAAATTCTTTAGGAGTAAGACAAAACCGCTCTATTATGAACCAATACGCTTTGCAGTATATCTGATGAGCAGATTTTCAAACGCAAATAAGCTATTAAATGCGATAGAAAAAATAAATAGAGAAGTGGATTTTGATACTTCCCAATACGCTGGCTGTGTTAGTGGAGTGTACAGAACAAAAGAGATTATGAAAACTTCGGTTTTTAAATCGTTTATCAGTATGAAATTTGAAGATTTTGAATTTCAATGTATTAGGGATTATGATGTGTACCTAAAGCAACTTTATGGTAACTATATGGAACTTCCTCCTGTAGATAAAAGGCAGACACATCATACTTTTAAAGCTTATAAAGTAGAAAGGTGAAATGAATGAATATAGCAATTTTAACTGCTGGTGGTATAGGCTCACGAACTCATCAAGACTTGCCAAAGCAATTTATAACTGTGGATAATAAGCCTATAATAGTGTATACATTGGAGGCATTCCAGCAACATCCAAACATAGATGAAATCTATGTAGCCTGCTTAGAGGGATGGAATAATGTTTTGGATGCGTATGCCAAGCAGTTCAATATCTCAAAATTGAAAAGAATAGTTACTGGGGGGAAAACAGGTCAAGAATCAATTTATAATGCATTGACAGCTATAGCAAATGATCATATTGATACTTCGGATATCGTTGTAATGGTTCATGATGGGAACAGACCGATGGTTTCACAGGACATTATTACTGATAATATTGTTAAACAGAAGATTTTTGGTTCGGCTGTAGCAGTTATCCCAACTGCAGAAGTTGTATTTGTTTCAAAAGATGGCTGTGTATCCAATGAAGCTTTAAATAGAGAAGAACTTTGGCGTACACAAACTCCTCATTCATACAATTTTGATGAGCTGTGGTCGATTCATCAAAAAGCAATAAAAGATGGTATAATTAATACTGCTGCATCGTGTTCATTAATGCAGCACTATGGATATACAACATATTTTTCAAAAGGTTCTGAAAAAAATATAAAAATTACGACAGTAGAAGATATTGAAATATTTAAAGCATTACTCAATGCTAAAAATGATTCGTGGATAAAGAAATGAAAAACATATTGAATAATAAAATTTATATTTCTGACATTAAACGTGTAATAGAAAGATTTGATTTACATTGTTTGAATGGTAGGAGTATACTTGTGACCGGTGGTTTAGGTCTTATTTGTTCTTCTGTTGTTGATTTGCTGGTTATGTATAATGAGTGCCATAATGCAGATGTCAAAATTTATATTGCTGCAAGAAATAAACAGCTTTTTGAAGAAAGATACGGGGTATATCCGTATATTAAATATATAAATTATGATGCGACAAAGCCCATTAATTTTGACTTTAGGGTGGATTACATTATTCACGGTGCAGGTGTTGCATCACCAGAACTTTATGTAGCAAAACCGGTTGAAACGATGCTTTCCAATTTCAATGGTGTTTTAAATTTATTGAAGTATGCCAAAAATAATAATGCAAGGCGTATGCTGTATATTTCATCAAGTGAGGTATATGGTTCAAAAATCACTGAGGATTCATTTGAGGAAAGTCAATTTGGATCAATAGATATAAATTCAATACGTTCATCGTATTCTGAATCCAAAAGAGCATCAGAGGTGCTGTGTAAGGCTTACTCGTCTGAATATAATGTGGATACTGTTATTGTTAGACCAGGTCATATTTATGGTCCAACAGCTTCTCCAAAGGACAAAAGGGTTTCATCTGATTTTTCATATCGCGCAGCACAAGGAAAAGTTTTAGAAATGAAGAGTTTAGGATTACAAAAACGTTCTTATTGCTATTCTTTGGATTGTGCTGCAGCTATTCTCATTGTTTTAATAAACGGAGAAAAAGGAGTATCATATAATATTGGACATGATGAGGTTACAAGTATTAGAGAGATGGCACAAATTATAGCTGAAGCTGGAAATGTTATCTTAAAAATAAAAGAACCAACAGAAGATGACTTAAAGCAGTTTAATCCAATGAACAATTCATCATTAAATAATGAGAAAATCAAAGCGATTGGATATAGGGATAGCTTTTCTGTTCAAGAGGGATTGATGCATACTGTGGAAATACTAAAAGAATTATCTTAAAATGAAGCTAAAAATATGGGATGTTTCCAACGGAAGAAGAAATGAAAGAACTTGTAAAAAAACTATTTTTGTTTGACTTTAATAAATATTTTAAAAGAAGAGATCTATATTTTCATACAAAGTCTAAGGCAATAAAGGTTTTTTTATTACTATGGTTAAAAAGGCAACATGAAAGAATGAATGCGGATATTGCAGTGGACATTAATTTGAAGAAGAATCAATTTTTAGGAACGCCTATATTCAATCCTCATGGCATAAATGGAATTGTTATTTCTCAAAATGCTGTTATTGGTAAAAACTGTTTTATCTCTCACCAAGTAACCATAGGGACTAGTATGGGAAAGGCACCTGTGATTGGGGATAATGTGTATATTGGACCTGGTGCTAAAATATTCGGTGGTATTAAGATAGGTAACAATGTCAGAATTGATGCTAACTGTCCGGTGTTTTTTGATGTTCCGGATAATTCTACAGTTGTTCTTCCGAAACCAAGGGTGATTGTTAAAGAAAAAGACTATGAGTATTATACGATTGAAGAAGATTCAGTAAAAAGGTATTCAGTAAAAAGGTATGGTTTCACTCAAAACAGTATTATAGAATAAATTTAAAAAGATAATGGCACATTAAAAGCCATATCATTAGTAGGTGGCATATGATTATATTACACATTGCATCAATAACAAATAGTCCATATAATGGAGTTTGTGTAGTTGTACCTGAACATATCAAATCTCAACAAAAGTATGAAACTGTTGGGTTTTTGAATATTAGAAATGATATTATCGAAGGAATAACGCCACAATTCCATTACAATGAAATAAAGAAAATAGATAAACTAGACGCTCCGTTTAACAAGCCGGATATTGTTGTTTTTCATGAAGCGTATATAAGGGAATATCTTATTATATCTAAGGCATTAAGAAAACGAAAGATACCATATATAATCATACCTCATGGAGAGTTAAATGAAGAAGCTCAACAAAAGAAACATCTAAAAAAAGTTGTGGCAAATTTTTTGTTGTTTAATACGTTTATTAATGGTGCAGTTGCAATCCAATGCCTTTCGCAAAGAGAAATGGATTCTACTCGCTTTGGAAAACAAAAGTTTATTGGCACAAATGGAATTAATATTCCAGAAAAAAGGAAAACGTCATTTCATACAGATAAAATTAAATTTGTTTATATTGGACGATTAGATGCATATCATAAGGGCTTGGATTTAATGATTAGTGCTATTAAAAATATCTCAGATTTCTTATGTGAAAACAAGTGTACATTTAATTTGTATGGGCCGGACCTTAATGGTCGTTTTCAGCATGTTACAGATCTAATAAATGAAGCAAATGTGCAGGATATAGTTTTTTTGAATCATGAAGTCAGTGGAAAACAAAAAGAAGATATATTGCTTGATGCAGACATTTTTATTCAGACTTCTCGTTTTGAAGGAATGCCAATGGGCATTCTCGAAGCTATGAGTTATGGTTTGCCTTGTTTGGTTACTGAGGGGACTACTTTGTCTGGTATAATTGCAGAAAATGAATGCGGCTGGTCAGCTAAAACAAATATTGAAGACATAGCAATGAAAATAAAAAAAGCTGTTACTGAATCAGAAATATTTGTTGATAAAGGAAGGAACTCTCAGAAAATTATAACAAAGTTTTTTACATGGGAAAAAATATCTGATTTAGCAATTGATAGATACAAAAAAATAGCTTTTAAGGAAAATTAATTATGAGCATATATTTTTTCATTTCTTTATTATTACTTTCTCCGATAATAGCTGACATTTATTCTTATAAAAAAAACAGCAAATTATATAGAATAGATATGTATAATTATAATCGGATTATTTTTTCAATTGTTGTAATCATAACATTATGGATTATGACTTCATTTAGAAGTATTAATATAGGAAATGATACAATCACATATTGTAAATATTTTAGAGTGATATCTAGTTCTGGAATTAATACTAATTACGCAATTGAAATTGGTTATCAGTATGTCATTTTATTTATAAGCAAAATAACTAAGTCTATACATGGATTTATTGTCTTATCTTCAAGTATACAATATATACTTTTGACTATATATATGATAAAGTATTCAAAAAACAAGGAGTATTTTGCGGTATTAGTATTTGCAATTTGCTTCGGGGCAATATGTAATATTCAAAGGCAAACTTTGGCGATGATAATTTGCATGTTTGCTTACGAACAATTAAAGAAGAAAAAGTATATGCTGTTTTTCCTTTTTGTTTTACTTGCATCTACAATACATAGTTCATCATTATGTGTTTTATTGATACTATTCAATAAGATAATGCCTATAAAAAAGAAAAAATGTGTTATAATATTTATCCTGATTTTTTTGCTTTCAGTAACGGGAAGAATTTTTGGAATAGTTAACTTAATATCAGGTGAGTATAATAATTATTTTGAAAGTCAATATGCGAATTCAGGATATTTAGGTGTTTTTATTTATATAATAAAAGCAACTTTTATTTATATGATTGCTAGAATTAATAGTTCAAGAAAAATCGAATACACAAATGCATTTTTGCTTATTTCGTTTTCTTTGTGTGCGTTTTCTGTCAATCTTTTTACAAGGATTTCAGATTATTTTTTATGGTTATCTCTTGTCGATATTACTAATATAGATAATTTTTCTGATTTCAATAGACAAATTAAATTATTAGATTGTTTTATATTTTTTTCGGTTGTATGGTTCTTTGTGGTTATATTATTACGTCCAGAATGGAATAATCTTGTTCCATATGAATTTTGGCATTAAAAACGAAAAGTATAATTAATTTTGAAAAGAAGAAAATGATGATTGGAATGATTAAATGAAGTTAAAAGAGATTCATTACTGTTGGTTCGGGAAAAATCCTAAATCAAAATTAATTTTAAAATGCATTGATAGCTGGAGAAAGTATTGCCCAGATTATGAGATAAAAGAGTGGAATGAAGATAATTTTGATGTAAATTGCTGTGCCTATGTCCGAGAAGCTTATGAAGCAAAGAAATGGGCTTTTGTATCTGACTATTGCCGCTTTTATGTACTTTACAATTATGGTGGCATATATCTTGATACTGATGTGGAGTTGTTAAAACCACTTGATGTACTAAGCGAAAATTTTGTTGGCTTTGAAAATCAAAATAGAGTTAATAGTGGTTTGATTAGAGGGGCTATGGCTAAAGATTTAATATGTAAACTTATGCTAGATTCTTATGCCAGTGATCATTTTCTTAAACAAAATGGTAGTTATAATTTATTAACTGTGTGTGATAGAGAAACCGACATCTTAGTTGCACATGGAATGAAGAAAGATGACACATTGCAGATTATTGAAGGCACAACTGTTTATCCGTCTGAGTATTTTAATCCCATGGATATGGAAACTGGAAAAATTCGTCTTACAAATAAATCTGTTTCTGTCCATCACTACGCTGCAAGTTGGGTTAGTAAGAATGATCGTATGCGAGGTAAAATCGCAAAATGGTTTTATCGAATGTTTGGTTTAGAAACAGCAAATAAAATCAGAAAGGTATTTGGTAGAAATAGAAAAATATAAAGTATGATTGAAGATTTTTAAAAGGAGGAAAGCCGAGTGAGTGGTAAAATTGGTTTAGTGACGTTTTTTCGTGATAATTACGGATCTGAATTACAATGTTATGCTACAAAAACATTTTTAGAAAAAAATGGATATGAATGCGATGTTATATACGAGTATTGTTACGGATTAGATAAAATCAAGAAACGTTTTAAATCAATTTCAAAGATCGCTTTGTATTCAATTTTATATAGAGGTTTTGCTAAAAACAGAAAAAACATAAATAAAAGTATAAAATTATCTGGAAATAGTCTCACAAAGGAATCGAGATTCTATTTGAATTGGTTTTGCGAAACTGTGTTACGTCCACGAGGATTGGAATACGAATTGTTAAAAGATAAGAGGTTTACTAATGAATATGATTATTTCATAGCTGGTAGCGATCAAATTTGGGGTGGTGGATATCTGGTTCAGCCTTTTATGTTTTTGGAATTTGCACCTGATAAAAAGAAAATTGCACTGTGTCCAAGCTTTGGGACGGATACTATTAAGAAGTTTAACAGAAAGCACTTCAAAAAATCAATATCAAAGTTTTCTAGATTATCTGTTAGAGAAAAATCAGGTCAGAAGATAATTTCGGAATTGACTGGGCTTGAAGTACCTATATTGTCAGATCCGGTAATGCTTCTTGATACCGATGAATGGCATGACTTTGCAAAAAATAGCACTGTTAAACAGCAGAAATATATTTTTGTACATTTTCTTGGTATACCAAATGAACACATTATTCAATTTATCAATCAAATTGCCTCAGAATTTGATTTAAACATTATATGTTTTGCCAACAATTATAGTGTATATGACATATTAAAAGCATATACTTTTGTTGATGGTACGCCTTATGACTATGTTTCTTTGATTGAAAATGCTTCTTTTGTATTTACAGACTCTTTTCACACATCGCATTTTTCAATAATCTTCAATAGGAATTTTTATACTTTTGAGCGCAATTATGGTCATAAAAACAAGCAAAGTACACGAATTCACAATTTGTTATCAACGTATGAGTGTAGTGAACGCTTTTTTAAAGATGACGAACTCCCAGAAAAATTATTGAACGATAACCCCTGTTTTGACGAGATTAGAAAAGTCAAAACTAAAGAGATACGGAATTATTTATTAGATTCATTACCAAAAGCACCTCTTGTTAAAACTGAAACAGAATTGAAAAGTGAAAAAGATTGTACAGGCTGTATGACATGTGCAGCACTCTGTCCGAAAACTGCAATTTCCGCCACTTATTCGGAATTTGGTTATAGAATCCCTATGGTCGATAATAGTAAATGCGTCCAGTGTGGATTATGTGTAAAAGTATGTAGAGCGACTTTAACACCTCAAAATTCTTCTGTAAATGATGCCTATATTGCTTATAATACCAATGATGATATGCGTTTAAAATCTGCATCTGGCGGCGTTTTCTCTTGTTTGGCAAATGCAATTCTTGAACAAGGTGGTGTCGTTGCTGGGGCAAATTTGTCATTTGAAGATGGCGTAGTTACAGTGAAACATATAATTGTAACACAGAAAGAAAATTTGCAATTGCTGCTTGGTTCGAAATATGTGGAAAGTGATTGCAGTTCTGTATACCGCCCAATTGAAGATTATTTGAAAAAAGGTATAGCTGTATTATTCTGTGGAACGTCTTGTCAGGTAAAAGCACTCTATTGTTATCTGGAGATTCGGCATATCAATACGAATTCTCTGTATACAATAGATCTAATATGCCATGGAGTCCCTGGTATTAAACTATTGAGAGACTATCTTGACGAAACAGGTTTCAAACTTGATAATAACACTGATTTGAAGTTCAGAACAAAAAATAATGGAATTATCAGTTATCAGTTTTCAGGAAAAACTGATAACTCCGGTAATATGACCATACCGGCTTCACATTCAAGTTATTATGATTTGTTTCTGCACAGTGATTCGTATAGAGATCAATGCTATCACTGTGAATATGCGAACGATCACAAGCCGGGGGATATTACTATCGGTGATTATTTTGAGGCAAGACAAGATTATCATGAGTTGTTTCAACCAGGGAATGTATTGTCTGATTCGGATTATTTGAATTGTTTGCTGGTGAATTCTATTAAGGGACAAGAATTGCTGAAAACTTATGGTAATCAGCTTAGAATGTCCCCCGTTTCACGTAAACGTATACAGCTTAGTCACTCAAATTTGTGTAAGCCTTCTACATATGGGCGTTTACGACTTGATGCGAAAGAGCAATATATAAATTGTGGAATCAAAGGAATAGAAAAACGCTATAAAAAGATATTCCTATATAATAATATGATATCAGTAATACAGAAGTTGGCGAAAGCTGTTCGTAATCTCAGACGCAGATAGTCATGCTGATAACAAACTATTTTGAAAAAGCACTGGAGGTGTTGGTTAAAGCCACATGAAAAAGAAAAGTAAGTATGGTGATTTGTCTAAAAACACTTTGCTATTCACTATTAACAGCTTTGGTTCTAAGCTCATTACTTTTTTGCTTGTTCCTCTGTATACCAATATTTTATCAACCAATGACTATGGAACAGCAGATTTGATGACATCGACAGCACAGCTGTTGATTCCTTTGCTCACACTCAATATTCAGGATGCAGTTTTACGATTTAGTCTTGACAAAACAAAAGATCCTAAAAAGATTATTTCAGTAGGATGTACAATTAACTCTATTGCAATGTGCTTGTTGGGTATCGCTCTCTTCCTGCTTTCACATTTCGAGATTCTCTCCTTTGGGAAGGAATATATTATTTTTCTGTTCTTTTCATTTGCCTTTGGCGGTATACAGAACTCATTACAAATGTATATGAAAGCAGTAGATAATGTCAAGGTTCTGGTATATAGTGGCCTGGCAAGCACATTGTTTTCATGTGTGTCAAACCTCTTGCTACTGCTTGTTTTTAAAGTTGGTATTCTTGGATATTTGATTTCCAATTTAGTTGGGCATTTTGTTGCGATTTTTATAATGTTTTTCTTCGGTAAAATATATCGGGATGTTCGTTTTATAAATGACACTAAGTTAATCAAAGAGATGTTTATCTACAGTGCACCACTTGCAATCAATTCTGTTGCGTGGTGGATCAATACGGCAAGCGACAAGTATATCATTACATTTTTTTGTGGTGCAGCAATCAATGGTATTTATTCCGTCGCATATAAAATCCCTACCATTCTTTCTACATTTCAAACAATATTTTATAATGCATGGTCTGTATCAGCAATTACAGAATTTGATAAAGACGACAAAGATGGATTTATCGGAAATATATACTCCTTATATATGTGTGTTTCAACCGTTGGGTGCTCTGCGATTCTGATATTTAATAAGGTTCTTGCCAATATGTTATACGCAAAAGATTTTTATGATGCTTGGCGATGTGTTCCTTTCTTGTTATTAGGTGTTGCATTTAATGGTATTGCTTTATTTGAAGGATGCCTTTTTACAGCAGTAAAAAAGACAAAAGAAGTTTCACGAACAACAATTGTGGGTGCAATAGTTAATACAGTAGCTAATTTTGCTCTCATACCATTTTTTTCTTCTGTTGGTGCAGCTTTTGCTACAATGATTGGTTATTTTACTGTATGGATTGTCAGAACCGTTTCTCTACAGAAAATAATTCGAATGCATGTTAACTGGTTTAAGCAGGTTATATGTGTTGTTATTTTATTTGTTCAGGTATTTCTTGCTTTAAATTCAAATATCATTACGATGTCGCTTCAAATAATCTGTTTAATGATATTAGTTTTTTTACAACATATAAGTATAAAAAAGGTAGTTTGTAAGCTGTTGACAAAGATTAAGCGATAATCAGTATACCAGAAATATACTTTAATGATGAAGTATATTAAGGTTAAGGAAGCAATAGTAATAAAAATGGGCTCTTTTGCAAATGTTGGGGTAAGCGAAAACAACGCAGTTGCGAGATAAATCAAATGCATACAGCATTCTGATGTAGCCGCTGCAAAGCGGATGGATTTTGCATTCTGAAATGTGAATACTAGTTAAAAAATGCCATTTGAAAAGATGAAACGGACAGTTTTAATCTCTTTTCAGATGGCATTCCGCTTTTAGAATGGTGATTGAAAGACTAACTTTAGGAGGGAAAAGGAATGAAGGAATTGAAGAATCGTGCTGAAATCGTAGCAAAACTGGCTGAGATGCTCAAAAGTGCCTTTGTCAATAAAAAACTGAGCCACTTCGCTAATAAAAAAGTGAGCCAGTTGTGATAAAAAAATTTTGAGCCACTAATCGT